>Ga0163111_10000225_pt1 | contig 33858 bp, 7 predicted proteins | sample CRUFie1St18metaG_FD_109645 | JGI IMG/M metagenome (GOLD analysis project Ga0163111, IMG submission 109645) | Marine microbial communities from the Costa Rica Dome - CRUD Field 142mm St18 metaG | ecosystem: Environmental > Aquatic > Marine > Oceanic > Photic zone | place: Costa Rica: the Eastern...
AAGAAGAGGAAAGTCTTTCTCCCCTTTCCTGATTCCTCTGAAAAGTCTCCCTACCCTAGCTTCTACCAAAAAAGTCTTCCTATCCTTTATCTATTGCCTAAACCAAAATATAAGCCTTTCCTCCCTCAAGAGTCCAATTCTTCCCCAAACGACAGTGTATTATATACCCACGTTTCCCAGACATTTGCCTTCCCAAACGATACTCCAACCCTTCACATCAGAACCTATACACCTAAGATATGGGCAATATTTGAACTCAAACAAGGGAGAAAACTACTAGATTCTCGCTATATATGTATAGATACAAATGGCTACTCTCTCAAGATTCCAATCGATTCAACCTATCAAGGCGGGGTACAAATCTATGTCTATACCCTGAAAAATAGCATTAATCATCTCTCTACACAATTCATATATGTACCATGGTCTCAACAAGCAATTGTCCTAGAATCTTCTGCCTTCTATAGTGAGCGAAATTCATATGGATCCATCCGATGGATGCTCAAACTCCCTCAAAAACACTTACACTCCTCTATAGTGGAAGCAACCGCAGTACTTTTCAGTGTTCCATCAGATTACATACATCCTAATGGGTATTCCCTCACACATATCTTCCCCCTCTATGAATATGACTTTACCCACACATCCCTACCTCTCCAATACAAACAGGCAGAGATATATGAGTACAAGAAAAACCATAAAAATTCTACTTCCCAGCCTCGCAGGAAACTACTCCTACCAGAAGCAAGCTATTTCAACCAAAAATTTATTCATGAAAGCTCCTCTAAATCACCTCCAGTTCCAGACATAACCATATGTATGGTAGAACCCTATTTAGACTTTCCCCGAAAGACACTAGAATATGCCTGCCCTACCTACGATTCGTTACACATCCCATCCATATACACTACAATCCCCAACCTAAATCTCGCTCCAGATAGCAAATCTACATTATACTATTTTGATAACTTGCCCACATCTGCTAAGAAAAGCATTCGTATGGCATTCGATTTCCCTCAGAAATCCCACCCCTATACCCTAATTGTTGCGACCAAAGATCAAGAAGGCCATATCAAACGATTTATCCTACCAAACTTTACTCCGCCCAAATAAAAGAACACGCAACTTTATTGCCCCTTAAGAATATAAGCGATAAGCTCTTGTGGTTCCTTTTGATATACCTCTTGAGGAATAGCAAATTGATTCCTTTGAAGCAACAAGCCCTTAGCCATAGACACACTCTTAGGATTATTGGTTCGCAGTTTTTTTAGGTTCTGCATTTCATTTGGCAAACTACTGAGTTGATTCGAAATCAAATTCAGATAAGTTAGGTTTCGAAGTTTGCCGATTTCTCGGGGCAAAACACGCAACTGATTATTCGTCAAAGATAGCGCCGTTAGCCTCTTTAGTTTACCGAGTTCTTTTGGTAAACTGTGGAGTTGATTCGAGATCAAATCCAAGTAGAGTAGCTTTTTTAGTTGGCCAATTTCTGGGGGCAAAACACACAACTGATTTGAAATAAAAGACAACATAACCAGCTTTTGTAATTGTCCAATTTCTGGAGGCAAAGTACTCAGTTGGTTGTAACTCGCGTCGAGATGAGTCAAGTTTTGTAGCCCACCTATCGCAGGAGGCAAATGACGCAATTGGTTATTTCTCACATACAACCTAGCCAATTTTCGTAGCTTCCCAACTTCAGGGGGCAAACTATTCAGTTGATACCCACTCAAATTCAGCATAATCGCCCCCGTTCTGTAAGCCTCCTCTATTTTCTCCAACGCCTTTTTATACGCCTGATCCATATGCGGTTAGTATTTCCTCTTGATTATATCATAATATGGTTGGAAAGATGATCAAAGTCAATATGAATGCTTCATAGTTGAGTGGTGGCATGTGTCTCAGAAACTGAGGATAGGTCATCCTCCCCTTTTTGAAAAAAAGTTGCAATCTTCCCTCTCTCCCTCTACATTTATAAACCGATCTTTACCGAAGCATGACAGAAAAGAAAACCAACATCCTCAATGCAGCCTCCGCATTATTCGCCGAAGAAGGATATAAAGGCACATCCACCAATAAGGTAGCCAAACGAGCAAAGGTATCTGAAGGGCTTATCTTTCGGCATTTTGGCAATAAAGAAGGCTTGTTGCAAGCGGTATTGAAACAGGGCGAGGAGCGAATGAAGGCTCTATTTATCCCAATTGTCATGGAACTAGATCCGAAAGAGGTTATTCGAAAGACCATTACCCTACCCTTCACCCTACCCGAGTCTGAGCATAAATTTTGGCGATTGCAATATCAGGTGAAATGGGAAATGAACTACAATTCATCAGCTAAACTAGAGCCCCTCAAAATGGCATTGCGCAATGCTTTTGAGAAACTTGGATACACCCAACCTCGCCTAGAGGCCGAAGCTCTTAGCCTCTATCTAGACGGTATTGCCCACAATATCCTCCTCAATGAAATGGAAAACAAGGAGGCATTATGCAACTTTCTCTTGCAAAAGTATGGCTTATAACCAACAGAAAAACCTTTATTAGCCTGCGGCAATATCCAAAACCAATTCCTTCACCTTAATCTTACCTTTCGACAAACGAATGGAATAGATATTTTCCCCGAAGTTCTCTCGGTGGATAATCACTTTGCCCTCTCGGATATCACTAATCGTTCGAATAATTTTGCCCGATTCGTCCAGTACTTCGACTGTATAGGCATCTTGATCAGCAGGGAATGAGAGGACAATCCATTCGGTGAAGTCTTGGAGCAATATGGGCAACTTCGTTCCATCGGCATGCTCCGTTTCATCTAGTCGAATCGTAGAAGTGTCAAACCAATTGATCACCTTTCGATACGGAACCCACATCTTCAATCGCTTATCCCAACGTTCCTCTATGCTCATCAGGGTATTGCCCAAGGCATCATACTCGTACCAATCTCTCTCATGGTTCCCAATCTCCTTCTTGCGATAATCCCATGACTTCACCAACTTCTTCACCACATTGCCATACATATCATAAGTAAATGAATGGCTCGAATGGGTCACAAAGTCCTTCTTGGCCGAATCCCATTTCTTCTTAATAAAGGCCGTCTTATTGCCTGCTACATCATAGGTATAGGCATAGATATAATTGGTGTACCAATCATTTGCGCCTGCATTCCAATATTGCACCAGCCATTCCTTCCGACGATTCTCAGAATCATAGGTAAACTTATCACGGCTATTTCGATGGCTATTGAAGTTCCAATCATTGCGCTCTTTGTCCCAATACTGGTCAAGGGTTTCGACTTGATTTCCCGCATCATCGAAGGAATAGAGGCTTCGATGGCTATTCATCCAATCATCCAATCGTTCATCCCAATATTGGAAGAGAAAAGCATTCTTACGGCGCAGCGAATCATAGCTATAGATATAGCGTCTACAAGTAGGGTCATAGGCCCATCTCCCTCGTTTTGCGTCCCATCCTTGGCTAATGGTTTGTTTGAGGTTGGTCCTGTCAGCATACTCATAGAAGTAACGTTGTTGGTTTCGCCACGCCAGACAGCTCCCATGCCATTGCTGACTCACCCGTTTCTCCGCCAATCCCTTCGCATTATTCTCATACAATACCTGCAAGGAATCTTGCCAATTCCCTTTCTCCTTTGACCAGACCTGCGTCCGCTCTCTCACCAACAATCGTTGGTGGTCATAGGCATACAAGGTTTTTTGTGCCTCAACCCATTCATTTTGGTCAATGTCCCATTTATATAAGTAACTAATGTCCAATAAACGCTTATGGGGTCGTTTGACTGCAACCTTGACCGAATGAGATTGAGCTAGAGCAAGAGGGAAAACAAAGTAGACGCAAACCCCTGTACATATTACGAAAAGGTATACAAATCGTCTCATATTATAAGTTGGTAGATGCATCAATGGCTTACCATTGACCTTGGATTTCATTTTGTCGTTTTACTATTCACCCAATCATACTAACGACAAATCCCTACCGTTGGTAGACGTCTCCTTTGTTTTCCTTTTTGCTTTTATCGTTAATCCATTCGAATAACCGAACCTTCAACCACCTTACCTTCATGCCATATCTTATAGAGGTATACCCCTTCAGGCAATTCGGATAGGTCTATTTCTTCTGTATGGGCATTCGATTGTTGCCATACTTTCTCTGCCATCAATTGTCCTAAAGCATTGTACAAAGACAAACGAACCTCTCCCTCAGTCGCCCCTTTCCATTCGACAAATAGGCTCGTATGGAAAGGGTTAGGGTATACATGGAAGTTCATACCTCCTTCAACATAAACTTCCTCTATGGACGAATACTCTACCGATCCATCTGCAAATACTCCTTTTAGGCGGTAACGATTGAGACCAGTAGCGGGTCGTTCGTCCAGGAATGCGTAAGATTGCGCTTCTCCCTCTGCCCCAATTGCCATCATATTGCCTAATACCTCAAAGCTTCCATTTTGGCTGCTGCGTTCTACCTCATAAGAAACAAGGTCGGGGCTTTCAACGCTAAGCCACTGTAGCGCAACCGATTCATTCTGTTGATGTGCCGTAAATTGGAGGAGTTCTAAGGGCAAAATCGGCGTGAAAGGTGATACGCGAATGGCTGCCGTTCCGCCTGAGAAGGAAGTAATACCGTCGAATTGAACGTAGTTACGGTTATTCGCACTCCCATAGCCTGCGGCCATCAAGACCAAATGATCGTCAATGCCCACTGGAGTAACAGAACCTTGGTAGGGATCAGGATTGCCAATGGTCGGAGTAAAGTTTGTGGTACGTGTCTTAAACCAGATTAAGTCGCCCATAGAAAGCGCATCAGGCTGGTTGTTATGTGCTTGCATCCATTGGCGTGCAGCTCCTTCAATCGCCTGACGTTCCTCAGGTCGATAATAGAAACGCACATTCACCGTTCCATTCAGGCTACCGCTCAATAAGTTCACATTCCAATAACGCCCCATAATCAAGTTCAATTCCTTATTAGTCATATCTTCAGCTGCCCAAATGGTACTGCTGTTAAAGTTCATGCTATCCACAGGATTGGTTGTGGCCGTTATCAGTACCTCTACAGTAAACGGATTGGTGTTTCCGCCTGCTACTGCAGGATGATGTTCAATGGAGAAGAGTAAATCTGAGGGATTGGCAGGATCGTAATAGTGCGTCCAATTGGCACTGTCACAGTACATAGGCGCGACTGTAGTCATACCCAGAGGCGCATATTCGAAATTGCTGTTCCAACAATCTGGGCAAGCCATTGGGTTTGTCGCACTTGTTTCCACGGTCACCACAAAACTAGCCGAATCCACACATTGGCCATCATCCACAATAAGGGTATAGGTCGTAGTGGCACTTGGCACTACCGTCACACTAGCCGAACTCCCCACTATACTGCTCCCATCCGACCATGTATAGGTATAGCTACCACTTCCCCCTATCACACTTCCATTCAAATCTACCGCATTGCCTCCACAAATGGTCGTATCATTCGAAACTGTAAGCTGCATATCCGTCACGACAATATCTATACTACAAGTAGCACTTTGACCCGCAGCATCTGAGACCGTCCACACAACAGTTGTTGTACCAATGGGGTATGTTCCTGCTGCATCTACTCCCCCATTATACGAGTTGCTAAATCCTGCGATTGGACAATTATCTGTGGCAATCGCTAAGGTACTTCCAATAATAGCCGAATCACAATCAGCCGAATTCACTGAAGCAGTAATATCAGCTGGACAGCTAATAGAAGGTACTTCGTTGTCATTAACCGTTACATCAAAGGAACAAGTTGCCGTATTAGAAGCGGCATCGGTAATTGTAAAGGTAACAGTAGTTGTACCCACAGGATAGGTATCTGATGCATCCGTCGTGCCATTGAAATCATTGGTAAATGTCGGGCTAGGACAATTGTCGGAGGTAGTAGGGGCAGCGGCAGTAATCGCAGCTGTACACATACCTGCATCATTATTGGCTGTGACATCAGCTGGGCAACTAATAGAAGGTGCCTCGTTGTCATTGACCGTTACGTCGAAGGAACAAGTTGCTGTATTAGAAGCGGCATCGGTAATCGTAAAGGTAACCGTCGTTGTGCCAACGGGGTAAGTATCCGAAGCATCCGTGCTGCCATTGAAGTCATTCGTAAGTGTAGTGCTAGGACAATTGTCGGAGGTAGTAGGGGCAGCGGCAGTAAGCGCAGCTGTACACATACCTGCATCATTATTGGCTGTGACATCAGCTGGGCAGCTAATAGAAGGTGCTTCGTTGTCATTGACCGTTACATCAAAGGAACAAGTAGCCGTATTAGAAGCGGCATCGGTAATTGTAAAGGTAACAGTAGTTGTACCCACAGGATAGGTATCTGATGCATCCGTCGTGCCATTGAAATCATTGGTAAATGTCGTGCTAGGACAATTGTCAGAGGAAGTGAGGGTAGCGGCTGTAATGACGGCTGTACACATACCTGCATCATTATTCGATGTGACATCAGCTGGGCAACTAATAGAAGGTGCCTCGTTGTCATTGACCGTTACGTCGAAGGAACAAGTTGCGGTATTAGAAGCGGCATCCGTAATCGTAAAGGTAACCGTCGTTGTGCCAACGGGATAAGTATCCGAAGCATCCGTGCTGCCATTGAAGTCATTGGTAAGCGTAGTACTAGGACAATTGTCGGAGGTAGTAGGGGCAGCGGCAGTAATCGCAGCTGTACACATACCCGCATCATTATTCGATGTGACATCAGCTGGGCAGCCAATAGAAGGGGCTTCGTTGTCATTGACCGTTACGTCAAAAACACAAGTCGCCGTATTCGAAGCAGCATCCGTAATCGTAAAGGCAACAGTAGTTGTACCAACAGGATAGGTATCTGAAGCATCCGTGTTGCCATTGAAGTCATTGGTAAGCGTAGTACTAGGACAATTGTCAGAGGTAGTAGGGGCAGCTGCTGTAATCGCAGCTGTACACATACCTGCATCATTATTGGCTGTGACATCAGCTGGGCAACTAATAGAAGGAGCTTCGTTGTCATTGACCGTTACATCAAAGGAACAAGTTGCGGTATTAGAAGCAACATCTGTAATCGTAAAGGTAACCGTCGTTGTGCCAACGGGATAGGTATCCGAAGCATCTGTGCTGCCATTGAAGTCATTGGTAAGCGTACTACTAGGACAATTGTCGGAGGTAGTAGGGGCAGCTGCTGTAATCGCGGCTGTACACATACCTGCATCATTATTGGCTGTGACATCAGCTGGGCAGCTAATAGAAGGGGCTTCGTTGTCATTGACCGTTACATCAAAGGAACAAGTAGCCGTATTCGAAGCGGCATCGGTAATCGTAAAAGTAACCGTGGTTGTACCAACAGGATAGGTATCAGAAGCATCCGTGCTGCCATTGAAGTCATTGGTAAATGTCATGCTAGGACAATTGTCGGAGGTAGTAGGGGCAGCTACTGTAATCGCAGCTGTACACATACCTGCATCATTATTGGCTGTGACATCAGCTGGGCAGCTAATAGAAGGGGCTTCGTTGTCATTGACCGTTACGCCAAAAGCACAAGTAGCCGTATTCGAAGCTGCATCGGTAATCGTAAAGGTAACTGTGGTTGTACCAATAGGATAGGTATCAGAAGCATCCGTGCTGCCATTGAAGTCATTGGTCAATGTAGCACTAGGACAATTGTCGGAAGAAGTAGGAGCAGCTGCTGTAATCGCAGCTGTACACATACCTGCATCATTATTCGATGTGACATCGGGTGGACAGGTTATCGAAGGAGCCTCAGTGTCATTGACCGTTACATCAAAGCTACAGCTTGCGGTATGGGAAGCGGCATCGGTAACGGTAAAGGTAACGGTTGTTGTGCCCACAGGATAGGTATCAGAAGCATCTGAAGTGGCATTCATATCATTGACCAATGTTATACCTAGGCAATTGTCGGAAGCAGTAGGAGCAGGTACCGTAACCGCAGCTGTACACTGATTCAAGTCATTACTTTGGGTAATATCAGTTGGACAAGTGATTGTTGGTGCCTCGGTATCGTTGATCGTTACAACGAATGAACAACTAGCCGTATTCCCCCCTTGATCTGTTGCAATAAAGGTAACAGTACTTGTCCCCATAGAGTATGTATCGGAAGCGTTAGAAGTACTGTTAAAACTATTGCTCAATGTCAGATTCGGACAATTATCTGAAGCGGTAGGGTCGGGAACTGTCACCACAGCCTCACATGTACCTGCGTCATTGTTTTGGGTAATATCTGAAGGGCAACTAATAGTAGGAGCTTCGGTATCATTGACTGTCACATCAAAAGAGCAAGTAGCCGTATTCGAAGCTGCGTCTGTTGCCGTAAAGGTGACAGTCGTAGTTCCTCCATCATAAATTCCAGAAGCATCTGAGGTTCCATTAAAGTCATTCGTGAGGGTGACCAATGTACAAGTCCCCAAGGAAGGAATCCCTAAAGTAACCGCTCTACTACACATCCCAGCATCCACATCTACCATTGTATCATTCGGACAAATGACTGTATCAACCGAACATAGGAACTCCGTCGTAATGGTATCAACAGTTGTGTTGCAGATACAGGCGGGGTTTGCGCCTGTATTGGAAGCTTGGACAAGCAATAGGGAATGTTGGCCAAGGCTATTCGTATCCACCGTGATTGTATCCAATAGGGAAATGCTTTGGCCAATACCTAGCGGGCTTGTCATCATAAAGGTTGTTAGGAAAGCATCTCCTCCATCAACATCACCAGAGGCATCTACATCCGAATACAGCGCGAACAAAATCGTATCCATTGCCCCAATAGCTGGCCCATCTATATGCTGAACCGAAAGCTCGTAATTCACAGAGGCATTCGTGCCTCCTGCAGCAATCCATGCAGCATCTACTAAGTCCACCGATATACTCGGGAAGTTGAGGTCGAACACAGTCGTAGCAAAACCCGTTTGGGTATAGGCATCCGTACAGTTCACTCCATGGCAATCCAACGACACATCCGAAACTGAATACGCCGCAATAGCTGTTTCTGCGCAGGCCGCTCCTGCATCCGCTTGTACCTCAAAGGAAAAACGTACCGTATCTCCAATCCCCAATCCAGCAGGGATTTCCCACCCTAGCATTGTCCCTTCTACAAGAGCTTGGGTAGAGGGTGTTCCCGAAGGAGCATTCAAACTCCCTTGCAAATTGCCTACATACGACATTCCATCAGGCAAGGCCACTTGGATTTGATCGCCTGTAGTGGTCATGCTAGGGCCAAGGTTGACCATTTCTATCATCAGTGTTTCCCCATTACAGCCTGAAACCGTATCAGGGAATTGGAGGTTCATATCCGTTTGGTAGGTCGCCGTTGCTCCATTGATGGTAATAGGAGGCGACGTTCGGAAGAGGACGGGTAAGTCTTGATCGCAGGCACGTTTGCTGCGAATCCGAGCGTAAAAGCTCGTTCCTGAAATAAAATCGCAATCCGTACGAAGCAAGAATTGGATATCAATAGAATTGGAGTCGCCCGAGGTCAATGTACCTGGCAATCCGTTCTCTCCTACATATGCTTGTAGGCTATCGACATACCATGTATATATATTGCCTGCTTGGGTAGGATTGGCAATGGATAGAGAAGCAGCTGAGGAAGGATAACGCACAAGGCTACTATCTGCAACCATGGACAATCCCCCCGACGAGGGCGTCACAATATCAATAATAATATCATCTACCGCCGCCAATTGAGTGCTTGATAAGGATAGCACAAAAGGAATCGAATCGCACAAGTCCTTCTGTGTGCCATTCGGCGCAGTCAATTGTACTTGCAATTCAGACCCTTCGGGATCAACATATAGGGCAATGCTATCAGGCGTACAGGCAAAATCCGTAGCAGAAGTAGGATAACCCGAGCAGTTCCAACCCGAATAAATCATCATCGAATCGAGGTCGCAAGAAGCATAAGTAGCCGTAATTCTCACAGTTTTACTAGCCCCCCCTGAAGCGAAGGAACCCAATTCGTATACATCATTCAGGGGAACAACCGTTTGTGTGCTCACATCAAATACCTCCACAACCTCTACTCCTCCATTCGATACGGGCAAGAGCCAAGCATTGTCAGCATCCGACTCATTACTATTGTTTGTCAAGGTCAATTCCCAACTCACTGTGTTCAACAGACCTGTAGCCGTTTGCACTCCTGTAATGTCCATGCCAGGCCCTGCATAGAATACTTGGTCATCTTGTATTCGAATAGGCGGCAAGGCTGTCGGGATATTCCATTGATCGACGGTTTCGAAGTTCCATATATAGCGTATGGGGAGCAATTGTTGGCTAGGGACATCGCAGGTAGGTCGCCATTCGATTTCGAATATGCCTAGGAAACCATCATCGCTCATCACCCAAGATCCTCCATAAGCCTCAAATAGGTTCTTCACTTCAAACACAAGCGTATCAGCCTCTGCATCTATAGGTGTAATGCTTTCAAAGGGATAGGTAAAGGTCGATACGGTTCCTGCAGTTCGCTGGAAATTCACTTGGGAAGATACCCACTCATAGCCTGTAGGTCGGATGATTTCAAAAGTATCAGGCAATGCCCAAGGGCGGTATTCGTATCGGAACAAATTCCCTCCTGCATAATTCGTACAACACCCTCCAATAGAGAGATAGTAGTTTTGGTTAGTCACCAGATTGCCACAGCCATTGATGGAGAAGTTATTGGGCGAAGCCGAATTGAAGAAATAGCCAATCACCCCAAATGCAGCACGGTATTCGTCACAGGTAAAGATACTTCCATTGGGGGCATCGCTCATATAGAAATCCGAAGCAATGTTTTGGATGGTAAAGTTTGAATAGGGCAAATCCGAATATTTATAACGGGCGGTCAATTCAACAGTATCGCCTGCCTCATACACAAAACCCATTGGGAGGCAGCCCGAAGTGCTTCCTACACTAAAATCATACAGGAAGGATGAACTAGAACCTGCATCCGCCCTCACAGGAGCCCCCAACGAACAGGTGTATTCCATGCCTGTACTCACATCCACCACCCTCACATCTGCCCCAATCTCTGTAAACCGATCCCCATAAGTCATATCGAAATCGGCGTAGCCATACGACCAATTGGGGTTTGTGCCTGAAGTCGTGACGACCCCATGAATAATGGCCTGAAGGGTATCCCCAAATCCCACATAATTCGTTCTAACAAGCTCCATATCAATGCTACCCGTAGCATCAGGCAAACCATTGTTGTCATTATCAGGTAATCCATAGTTGAGGCGTCTTGCCTCGAAACCCAAAGGCAGCATTCCGCCATCTACGCAGATAATAGAATCAGGGCAATGGATGGTCACATCAAAATCTGTACAACCCCTAATGTATCGACAATCACAAGTGGGGTCAGGGATATTGTAGAGGAAGTATTCGAGTTGGGAGGGGTTATTGACACCCGCCGCACAATCAATATCTAGCGAGATTCGAAACTCCGACTTCTCCCCCAGCAATCGGCTCCCGAAGGTAGCCCATAAGGTATCACCCGAGATAGAGAAGCTATTAGGATTCACAATCGTTCCATCAATATACACCCATTGGATGTCATTAAGCCCGCCCGAAAAGGACAAACCTGAAGGCATCACCAAGGCAATCTCCTCATAGTTACCTGCAGCCTGTGGGAACCACAAATGGCTCGAATGCGCTAGAGCAAAGCTATAGGTATCCCCATCTACAATATCAGTTGGGCCATCATAGGTAATACTTCCCAAGCGATTAAAGATATAGGGACGAAGGCGTTGGGTGGGTTCGGAGAAGCTATTCTGAAAACATTCGGTCGAATAACTAAAGTTATAGTAAGCTCCTAACGCAAGATCCTCCTCACATCGTTCGATGCAGCAGACAAATTGCGTCAGGAAGAGGGTATCACTTTCGCCTGCTTCCATCAAGGGGATGAGCAATTCCATAGCCCCCACAGGGTTTGCCCCCAGACAAGCATAGTCACCTGTATCATCATTGTATTGTACCGAAATAGGTGTCAGGGTATCAATCGCTCCTGTACTGGCGTTCTTCCAATAGACTGCTGTTTCATCATAACGGGAAATCATTGTGTTATAGAATGCACCTGAAGCCGATTGCAACACATTGATGGTCAGGTCTCGAGCGGGTCCTGTACCATTATTGGTAAAGACAATATAGGAACTATGCCCAGCCGTATCAGCATTACAGGTATTTTGGATGTAGGTAGGCGAAGCCGAAACAGAAGGAATGTCACTCGTAATGGCTACACTTCCAAGGCGCTCAGTGGAGGAGCAGCTCGTAATACCGCAGCCATAGGATATACGGGTGGTATCTACTGTATTCCCCCCTTGGCAATCATCTACAGATACCCGATAACAAATCTCTATTTCTTCATTTGGGTCAAAGAAAGCATCTCCATTTCCAACACCTGCCAATATCCCTGCCCCAATGGTTAGCCAAATGCTATCATTCGAACTCATAGGAGTGGTATTTGCCCCCTCTACTCGAAAGCTATCAATCACGAGAAAGGTAGGGTCATAGCGGTAAAGCCATTCGAATTGGGTGATGGTTCCAAGACCTGAGTTTCGGATGCGCATACATCGCTCAAACTCATCTCCTAACACTCCCGTATAATTGTCTTGTGTATAACTCACAACCACCAACGAACCAAAGTCTACATTATAGTTATTAGTCGTATGGGTTTCAATCCCTGTATCAAAGAGTACCTCTATTTGATTGTTCAATAAACCTGCATTCGATGAGACCTCACATAAGGCATTCGCCAAGATTGAGAAGCTCACCATCCCTCCAGAAGAGAGATCATTGACTCCCAATACAATCGAATCCAATTGCGTAATATCGACCTCCGTAGCAGCCCCCATAATGCTCCCTGCCACATAATTCATCCCAATGGGCAAACGAATATGTACCTCTATATTGGTCAAGGTATTGGTGGAGATATTTGTAAGGGTAATATCAAAAGTATCAGCTGCCCCACAGACGGTAAGGCTATTGGGTACAGTGGTCTGAATAGTAAGGTCTTGGGCAGTAATTGATGAAGATAAGCAGAGGAAAAGACACAGAATTTGGTAGAGTTTCTTCATACGTATAAGGTGTAGCGTTTATGGTTCATCATCAGGCTTCCAAAGAATAGACATATTAGCAGAAAGACGACCCGTTAAATATTGTAGGCGATAGGAAGTCCCTTCATTTCGTATAATACCCAATTATAGAAAAAATTCCTAATTCTGGTTCTATGATTAGCCTAGAAGCAGAGTACGTTTGTGCTTTCGTCTCCTTGGAAGTAATAGGGTATTCAATTGTATAAGGACTGCAGATTACTATCATCAATACTTTTACACAACATATCATAGCCCATGACAGGCGTTATTACTACTTTTACTCCACATCATAAGGCAGTATTGGTGCACCTGTACAAAGGCAGTTTGGCACTGCAAGGGGTATAACCTATCTTCCGTGCCTATTTTGCAAAATGAACGGGTAGGAGTTCCTATGTTTTTACTTCGTACTGCAAAATGTATAGGTGGAGGTCTCGGGTTGCCCACTTTGCCGTGTAAAATGTATAGGTGAGGGTCTCGGGTTGCCCATTTTACCGTGCAAAGTGTACAGGTAGAGGTCTCGGGTTGCCCATTTTACCGTGCAAAGTGTACAGGTGGAGGTCTCGGGTTGCCCATTTTGCCATGCAAAGTGTACAGGTGGAGGTCTCGGGTTGCCCATTTTACCGTGCAAAGTGTACAGGTGGAGGTCTCGGGTTGCCCATTTTACCATGCAAAGTGTATAGGTTGAGGTCTCCACCTATGTATTTTACCAGTCGAATATGCGATTTGGGGAATACGTCTTCTTTTTTGCGTAAAAAATAGGAAGCTTCTGCTGAGTATATAAAGGGAAATTAAGGTATTTAGCCTTCCAATAGTGGATTCTCCAGTGCTTATGAATAGAAAGAGGGGCCTACGAATGCTTATCTGGGAGGATAATCCGTAGAAAGATGAACCGAATATTCACTCTATCCAATGATTTTTTTAAAGATGCGAAAGATAGGATAATGTATGGGGCTATCTTGGAGGGGTACACACAAAAAAGGGCGATGGAAATCCATCAACCCTCTTTCTGATCATTTGAATCAAATGCTATGCTAAATGTACGTAAGTATCACTTCATTCGAATCAGGGAACCCTCGGTCATTTGTCGGCCATACCAAATCTTGTACACATACAATCCCTCTGGCAAATCCGACATATCAATTTCCTCAGCATAAGAGCCTGATTGCAACCACTCCTTCTTTATCACCATCTGACCTAGTGCATTGTATAAGGTCAGTTCTACTCGGTCTTCTGTTACTCCCTGCCATTCGATAAAGATACTTTCATTGAATGGATTTGGATACACAGAGAAACTAGCGTCTGGCCCAAAGTAAGCTTGTTCAACTTGCGAGTATTCAGTAGAGCCATCGGCAAAGTATCCTTTAAGGCGATACGAATTGAGGCCAAGATAGGGATATTCATCGAGGAAACCATAAGATTGAGCAATCCCTTCTTGTCCTATTGCCTCTACCGTACCCAATGGCACAAAGTCATTGCCCTGAGTGCTTCTTTGAACTTCATATGACTCAAGATCTGGACTTTCAATCCCCAACCAGTTCAACAAGACCGCATCTTGAGTAGCCCGTGCATCAAATTGAAGCAACTCCAATGGCAATACTGGGGTGAAGGTCGATACTCGTATGGCCGCAGTTCCTCCAGAGAAGGAGGAGATACCATCAAATTGCACATAGTTACGGTTGTTGGCATTTCCATATCCTGCTGCAGAAAGTACAATATGATCATCAACCCCTACAGGTGTAATCGATCCCATGTATGGATTCGAAGAATCTACTGTAGGAACAAATTGAGTGTTTTGGGTCTTGAACCAAATCGGATCACTGATATACAAATCTTGTGAAGGCCCATCATGATCGGTTTTCCAGCGGTCAGCTAGGTTCATAATAGTAGCCAATTCTTCTGGCTTATAGTAGAACCGCACATTGACTGTTCCGTTCAGGCTTCCCCCTACAATATTTACATTCCAATAGCGTCCCATAATCAAGCAAAGTTCTCTATTCTGAGAATCCTCTGCTGCCCAAATGGTACTATTGTTCCATATCACACTATCTTGTGGATCAGCCGTTGCAGTAATCTCAATTTCAGCGGTGAAGGCGTTTGTATTTCCGCCTGGCACAGCAGGATAATGTTCAATCGAGAACAGAAGTGCAGATGGATTAGCTGGGTCATAATAATGCGTCCAATTGGTTCCACCACATGCCATTGGAGCGGCAGTTGTCGTGCCAAGAGGCGCGTATTCGAATACCCCTGCCCAACATTCAGTACATAGAGCAGGGTTCGTCATATAAGACTCAACCGTCACCGTTACACTAGCCGAATCTACACATTGCCCATCATCTACTCGCAAAGTGTAGGTCGTTATCGAATCAGGGCTTACATTTATACTGGCCATATTACCTATGACTGTACTTCCATCCAACCATGTATAAGAGAAGCTTCCACTACCTCCCATTGCACTACCCATAAGATCAATATTGCTTCCTCCACAGATACTGGTATCATTTGGCATCATGACCTGTAATGGCATTACCGTTACGTCTAGACTACAACTTGCAGTATTGGCCGAGGCATCGGAGGCCGTCCATACAACAGTTGTTGTTCCAATAGGATACATAGCCGAAGCATCAGACGTACCTGTATAATCATTGCTCAAAGAAGTAACCCCACAATTGTCATTGGCTGATGATGCCACAACTGTAACCATGGCCGAATCACAATCAATAGAATTAGCCGAAACGGTCATATCAGCGGCACAATTAATCGTTGGAGCCTCATTATCTTCTACCGTAATTTGCATCGAACAGCTAGAAAGGTTTCCTGCGCCATCCTGAGCCGACCATACAACAGTCGTTACCCCCATCGGATAGGTGCCCGAGGCGTCGGAAGTGCCCGTAAAGTCATTCGCCAAATTCGTCACAGCACAATTGTCGGTAACATCCACATTTCCTACAGCGACATTTGCATCGCAACTTCCTGGATCTGTAGGAACAGTAAAGCCTCCTCGACATGCAATTGCAGGTGCTTCATCGTCTATAACGTGTATTGTCATGGAACATGTTCCCATATTGCCACTGGCATCTGTACCTGTCCAAACAACCTGTGTTTGGCCTGCAGGATAAAGACCTGAGGCATCGGAAGTACCCGTAAAGTCATTGCTTATACCAACAGAAGAGCAATTGTCTACACCTGAAGCTGTTGTTACAGTTACATTTGCTTCACATCCCCCTGGATCAATGTTTTGTGTCACATCCGCAGGACATGTCATGACTGGTACTTCTTCATCTTCTATCGTTATCGACATCGAACAAGTAGCCGTATTACCGCCTCCATCTGTCACTGTCCAAACTACGGTTGTAGTGCCCAATGGATAACTCGAAGAAGCATCCGAAGTACCCGTAAGGTCATTCGTAAAGCTTAAACCTGTACAATTATCCACTGCGGTAGCTGTATTGACAGATACAAGGGCTGTACAATTCCCTGCATCCGTTGATTGGGTGATATCAGTAGGGCAACTAATAGTAGGAGACTCATTATCATCTACTGTCACATCCATCGAACAAGTAGCCGTATTGCCTCCCGCATCAGTAGCTGTCCAAACGATTGTGGTACTGCCTACAGGATAAGTAGCTGATGCGTCGGATGTACCCGTAAAGTCGTTAATGATACTCGCAACCCCGCAATTGTCCGTAGCCGTAGCCGAACTTATCATAACCGAAGCATCACAATTGCCTACTCCTGCTGTTTGGGTAATATCTGCAGGGCAACTAACGGCAGGAGCATCCCCATCTTCTATGGTGACAGTCATGGAACAAGTTCCTGTATTCCCTGCTGCATCATTTGCCGTCCAAACAACAGTTGTGCTGCCTACAGGATAAGTTCCCGAAGCATCTGAGGTTCCTGTCATATCATTGCTAATGCCCAATACAGAACAATTGTCTGTAGCAGTCGCTGTAGCGATCATCACAGCGGCATCGCATCCTCCTGCATCAGTCGATTGGGTGATGTCTGTAGGACAACTAAGCACAGGAGCTTCCCCATCTTGTACCGTCACCACCATCGAACAAGTCGCAAAGTTACCTGCCCCATCCGTTACTGTCCATACGAAGGTTGTTCCACCCAAGGGGTAAGTACCTGAAGCATCAGAAGTAGCATTGAACGTATTTGTAAAGCTCAAACTACTACAATTATCCGTTGCAGTAGGTGTACTCACATTTACCATAGCCGTACAATTGCCTATGTCTGTTGTTTCCGTCATATCTGCAGGACAAGTAATCGTCGGATTCTCATCGTCTTCTATCGTTACAGTACTTGAGCAAGTAGCCGTATTACCCGCAGCATCTGAGGCAGTCCATACAACCGTTGTCATACCTACAGGATATGTATCGGAAGCATCCGAAGTTCCTGTGAAATCATTGCTAATCATACTCACTCCACAATTATCTGTACCCGAAGCCGCACCTACTGTTACAGCAGCATCACAGTTTCCAGCATCAGCCGTTTGGGTAATATCAGAAGGGCACATAATCATTGGAGATTCAGCATCCTCTATGGTAACGGCCATTGAGCAAGTAGCTGTATTACCAGCTGCATCTGAAGCAGTCCAAATCACAGTTGTATTGCCTATCGGATAGGTACTTGAAGCATCTGATGTTCCTGTGAAATCATTTACATATCCCATTATCGCACAATTGTCCGTACCTGAAGCGGCACCTACTGTAACAGCAGCATCACAACTGTTTGCATCCATCACTTGTGTGATATCTACAGGACAACTAATAGTAGGAGATTCATTATCTTCAATTGTAATAACAATTGAGCAGGTAGCTGTATTGCCAGCTGCATCAGAGGCTGTCCACACAACGGTCGTATTCCCAACAGGATATGTACCTGAGGCATCTGAGTTCCCTGTAAAGTCATTTGTGAATCCTGCCAACGTACAGTTGTCACTACCTGAAGGCATGCCCACTGTCATAGCAGCACTACAATTACCAGCATCCGCCGTTTGGGTCATACCTGATGGACAAGTAATGCTAGGAGCTTCCCCATCTTGGATGGTTACAGCCATTGCACAACTAGCTGTATTCCCTGACACATCCCTTGCAAACCAAGTTACATTCGTCGTACCCAAAGGATAGGTTCCTGAAGCGTTTGTAGTTCCTGTATAATAATTGACATAATTCGACAATGCACAGTTGTCCGTCCCAACTCCTGGCGGTACAGTCACTGCTGCATCACAACCACTGGCGTCAGTCGTTTGCGTAATATCCGCAGGGCATATGAGTGTCGGAATTTCATTATCTTCTATTGTAACAGTCATCGAACAAGTGGCTGTATTGCCTCCTCCATCCGTGGCTGTCCATAATATAGAAGTAGTTCCAAGTGGATACACATCTGAAGCATTCGATGTCCCATTGAAATCATTCGAGAAAGCAGCAGAAGCACAATTGTCTCCTCCTGTAGGAGTTGGCATACTCACATTGGCATTACATACTCCTATGTCTGTATCTTGGGTGATGTCTGAAGGACAACTAATAGTAGGCAAACCATTGTCTTCTATCGTTACAGTAATCGAACAAGTCGCAGAGTTTCCACTGCCATCTGTAATCGTCCAAACAACAGGAGTAACTCCTACAGGGTAGGTTCCTGAAGCATCAGACATCCCATTAAAATCACTTACAACTGTCGCCCCCGTACAATTATCACTCGCTGTCACCGCTCCAACCGTTACGGCAGCATCACAACTACCAACATCCGCAGATTGGGTAATAGAACTTGGGCAAGTAATCGTTGGTAGCTCATTGTCTTCAATGCTAATGCTCATAGAACAAGTAGAGGTGTTCCCTGATCCATCCGTCGCAGACCATGTGATAGTGGTCACTCCCAATGAATATGTATCAGAAGCAGCCGAGGTATTGTTGAAATCATTCACAATACTCGCCACCGTACAATTGTCACTCGCCGAAGCAGCTCCTACCGTTACAGCTGCCGTACAATTTCCAGCATCCGTAGATTGGGTAATCGAAGCAGGACAAGATATCGATGGGTTTGTATCATCTACTACATCAATCGTGATACTACATTGATCCGTAATCCCCAACCCATTCTCTGCCGACCATGTCACAGTATGTGTACCAACAGCATAGAAATCACTTGCATCTATTACCCCATTATAATCATTGGTATAGCTTACGTAGGGGCAGTTTTCAATCTGAGGCAAAGGAACCGTAACGTTTTGTCCACAAGCGCTCGGATCAGCACTTACACTAATATTACTTGGACAAACGAGATTGATTTCACGACATAAGACATCAGGCGAAATCGTATCGTTCACCTCCGAACAGACACAACTCGCTCCTACTCCCACTTGATTAACAGCCACCAACAAAATATCATTCTGCCCAAAATCATTAGTATCTATAGCAATAGTATCACCAAATGCTAGAGTTTCCCCTATTGACAAGGAAGAAACGGTATAAGTACCCAATTGGGTATCCACTCCATTCACTGTTCCAGAAGCATCTACATCAGCATATAATACCACTTCGATAGACTCTCCTGCGTTCAAGGCAGCTCCCCCTATATGATTCAATGTAGCCGAATAGCCTAAGTCTGCATTTCCTCCTCCTGTTGCTGTCCAATCTGATTGCGTGACATCCAAACTAAGAGTCGGGAAAGCGATTTCAATCGTCCCATCCGTTGCTCCCGTCTGTGTAACTGCCGAAGGACATACTGTACCATGACAACTCAATGACACTTCGGCCACTGTTTGTGCACTCACACTTACAGAAGTACATGTCGTTGTAGGAATCGCATTTACATCGAAACTATATAAAATGGTATCTCCTGCTCCAACTCCTGCAGGCATCGCCCATGTCAGTAAGGTATTATTTCCTAAAGCTTGCTGGCTAGGATTACCAGATGGAGGATTTACCGAACCTTGGAGATTTCCAGCATACTCAACTCCTTCTGGGAGAATGCACTGGATCTGGTCAGTTGCAACTGTAGCGGACGGCCCTAGATTGACAATTCGCATAGTAAAAGGTTCGCTCCCACAACCGTTTATTGAGTCAGGAGGTATAATCGTTACATTTGTCTGATATGCAATCGTAACACCGTTGATATCAATAGCGGGGGAGGCTCGGAATAGGGTAGGCATCACATCTCCACATACACGATTGCTTCGTATTCGAACAAAAAAGTTGGAGCCCGAAATAAAGTCACAATCCGTACGCATCAAAAACCGAATACTCAACGCATTCGAATCCCCTGTAGCAAGCGATCCCTGTAATCCATTCGCTTCTAAATAGGCACTTATACTATCAATCTTCCAAGTGTACACGTTGCTTACCAAAGTAGGATCAGCAATTAATACCCCTGCATCATTAAAGGGATAACGTAATTGGCTGCTATCTGGCACGAGACTTAATCCTCCAGAAGCAGGCAATACTACATCTATTTCTATATCTTTCACTGAAGCCAGCAAAGTACTAGTAAGTGTCAAATCAAAAGGTATCGAATCACACATATCCACTTGTGTACCCACAGGCGCAACCAATTGAGGCTGCAATTGAGATTCCTCAGGAATCATATACAAACGGATGCTGTCCATCGGACAAGGATAGGAGGCCATGTCCATAGGATATCCTTCACAGTTCCATCCTGCATACAACATCAAAGAGTCTGATGCACAAGATGGATAAGAAGCTGTGATTGTGATGGTTCGATTACCACCTCCCGAAGCGAAATCGCCTAACTGGTATACACCATTGAAAGGAATAAGCGTATCTCCTGTAGCATCTTGAATAGACAATATATTCAATCCACCTGCCGAAACAGGCATCACCCATACATTCCCTGCCTCCGATTCATTACTCAGATTCGTAAGCGTAATGTCCCAATCAACTGTACTCGTAAGTCCATTGGCAACTTGAGCCCCATTAAACTGGAGTTCAGGTCCTGCATAAATGATATAATCGTTTTGGGATAGTCTAGTTGTATAGGCACTAGGCTGATCCAATTGAGGCACAGTTTCGTAGTTCCAAATATATTCTACAGGCTCCAACACCTGATTTTCCACTTGGCAACTAGGTTCCCACTCTACCCGTACCGTTCCATAGAATCCATCATCACTAATCTCCCATGTACCTCCATACGGAGCAAAATAAGATTTGATATCAAATATAAGGGTATCAGCAGTAGGATCTAAAGGCGTTAAAGGCGTATAAGAATACCCAAATGAGCTACCTGTACCAGCCGTTCTAACAAAATTGATGTCTCCTTGCACCCAATTGTATCCATCAGGCTTCACAATCTCAAAAGTATCAGGCCAGCCCCATGCTCGATATTCATTACGGAACATATTTCCCCCCGCATAGTTCGAACAACAGTTACCAATAGACAAATAGTAACTATGACTGGTCGTTATCGTTCCACAACCATTTAAGGGGACATTGGTCGATTGATAGGTAGTGAAATAATACCCAACAAGTACATAAGAAGCTGTATAGGTATCACAATAGTAAGGAGTACCATTAGCAGCATTGGTCAAATAGAAATTTCCTGTAATGGGCTCTGAAGAGAAACCTGAGTTAGCATTTGATACAAAAGTATAATGGGTAAACAATTGTATACTATCTCCTGATTCATATTGGAATCCACCAGGCAAACAACCACTCAAATTCGAAACACTAAAGTCGTATCCGAAAGTAGAGTTACTCCCTGAATTCGAACGAGAAGGAGCCGCAAGACTACACATATATTCTATCCCTGTACTCACATCCACAATCCGAACATGAGCATCAAGTGCCACAAATCGATCCCCTCTAGAAATCGTCAAATCAGCATACCCATACTCCCAAAAAGGATTTGCTCCCGTTGTCGCAACCACCCCTGTAAGAGCCGCCTGCAAAGTATCTCCGAAGCATACATAATTACTTCGAACTTCATTCATGTCCAAAGTCCCGCTGGCATCAGGAAGCCCATTGTTATCATTATCGGGAAGGCCATAGTTGGTTCGCATTGCCTCAAAGGATAAAGGAACCATACCGCCATCCAAACAAGGTTGTCCAGGGCAATGTAAGGATACAGTAAAGTTTGAGCACGCCCTCAAGTGTTTACACGTACAACTTGTATCGGTTATATTATACAGTTTATATTCGACATTTACGGCTCCATTGGACGTTCCTGCACAATTCACATCAAGGCTAAGCCTGAACTCTGCCTTCTCTCCTGTCAATGCCCCATTAAAGAATGCCCTCAATGTATCCCCCGAATATGTATAAGAAGTGGGGAGTTTCATCGTCCCATTTGAATAAACCCATTGAATATCTCCTACCCCCCCAGAAAATGAAAGTCCAGGCGGAAACACCAGCTCAATCTCTGATCGACTATTCGGGCCTTGTGGGAAGGAACTATGACTCGAATGTACAAAAGCAAAATCAAATGTGTCTCCATCATTCACATCTGTAGGACCATCATAGTTAATGGCTAAGATTCGCTGAGATAGATAGTTACGAGCTTGAGACGTAGGTACAGAGAATACATTCTCTTGGCACACATCTGAATAACTATAGTTAAACCGCATGCCCAGTCCAATATCCGTCGCACATTGTTGCACACAACAAGCATATTGCCGAATAACAAGCGTATCAACTTCCCCAACTCCTATCGAAGGGATATCAAGCACAACCCTCCCAACAGGATTGGGACCTAAACAGTCATAGACCCCTCCTGTTTGGTTGTAACTCAATGTTGTAGGTGTCAAAGTATCCGTAGTACCATTCGAACTTTTCCAATACAACTGCGTCTCATCAATACGTGAAATAAAAGCACTTGAAAAACTACCAGAAGTAGCTTGGAATAAATCAATACTCACATCTCGCGCAGGTCCAGAGCCTGTATTAGAAAAGATGATATACGTCAAATGCCCAGCAGGATCAGAGAAACATACATTTGAAAAAGTCACAGGAGTAGCAGTAAGCAAAGGAATACCATTCACAACGGCGACATTTCCTACTCGTTCGGCCATTGAACAAATGCTTCCATTACATCCATAAAAAACCCGTGTCGTATCAGGTAAATTACTATTCGAACAGTCATCAATGGAAACCCTATAACACAGTTGAATTTCTTCTCCTGAATCAAATAAGGTATCTCCATCTCCAATACTGCTAAGAATGCTTCCATCAATATTGAGCCATATACTATCGTTTGATATTGAGGGATTCAATAAACCTCCTCCAAACAATCGTAGGCTATCAATAGTAAGCATATTCGGATCATAACGATACAACCAATCAAAATTTGTAATGGTTCCAAGACCCGAGTTCCGAATCGTCAAGCAACGTTCAAATACATCTCCTATATCCCCAGTATAGTTCTGCTGAGAATAACTTGAAATGACCAAAGAACCAACATCGACATTATAGTTTGCAGAGGTATGCGATTCACATCCTCCATCAAAACATACTTCTACTATATTATCTAATAAGGAGGCATTCGAAGTCGCCTCACACAAAGCTTCCGTGAGTATAGTAAAGCTAACTACATCAGCAGGAGGCATATCACTTATTGATAAGACAATAGAGTCCAATTGCGAGACATCCACCGCAGTTGCGGCACCTGTCAAGCTCCCCAAAACATAGTGAATTCCTATAGGCAAACGGATACTAACAGATACATTTTCTAAGGTATCTGACGAAGTATTCGTCAAACTAACAGCGAACGTATCAGCTTGTCCGCATACAGTAAGGCCTGAAGGAACGGTCGTTTGTATGTTTAGGTTTTGCGCATAAAGAGAAACAGTAAAGCTAAGGAAGAGAATAAGCGTTAAGTAAAATTGCTTCATGCAAGCAACAGTATAAGGGTTAAGTGTAAATGTATGTTCCATAAAATACAAAAAGACCAACCATATACAAATTCCATATATATACATCATTCATATATACAGAATATGGAAGCAACTGAACTTCGCTTAAGTAAAATCAATATGTTATGACCAATAACGCATAATATACTGAAAGCAAGCACATTATTTCCGAAAACACATAATATTGTCCAACAACAACAATCTCCTAAAGATTATATATTTTTTTTCAAAAAAGTATAAATAAATACATAAAAGAAGCATCATATAATGATACAAACATTCACTTTCTTATACGTACGATGAAAACTAATCCCTTTTCATAAGCTTACCCGAAAGGACGTCCCCTTCATGCCCTATCTGATAGAAATAAGTTCCATTTGGCAATCCCTTCATATCCAATTCCTCTTGATGAGCGGCCCTCGAATCCCACACCTTCTCAAACACCTTTTGTCCAACACTATTATACAAATCGAGCCATACTTGCCCTTCCTCAACAAAATCCCATTTGATAACTACGCTTTCATTAAAGGGGTTAGGATACAAGCTGAATTGGGGGGAAGTATAAAATGTAATATGGATAATATGCGAATAAGAAACCGCACCATCTACCAACCTAACCTTCAAGCGATAATAATTGGTTCCAATAATTGGATGCTCATCAAAGGCTTGATAAGATTCAATATTCCCCTCCTGACCTTGCGCCATTACTTCTCCCATAGACTCGAATACCATACCATCTAAACTGCGTTCAAGGGTATATGAAAGAACCTCTTCGTCTTCCAATATAGACCAATCTAGTCGTACAATATCAGAAATCCGAGTAGCATCAAATGACAATAGCTCCACAGGTAATATAGGATCAAAAGGAGACACACGAATCGCAGCAGTACCTCCAGAGAAAGAAGAAAGTCCTTCAATCTGAACATAATTACGGCCATCAATTGTCCCATATTGTACCGTATTTAGCACCAAATGGTCAACTATCCCGACAGGAGTCACCGTGCCTCCATAAGGGTTAGGGCTACTTACGGAAGGAAGGAAATCACTCGTCTGGGTTTTAAACCAAATGGGAGCACTCATAGAAAGGGGAGCAGGCATCCCATCATATGTACGTAACCACCGATCCGCAGCCTTTTGAATAGCCAACATCTCTTCTGGATGATAGAAAAAGCGCACATTAACCGTCCCATTTAAATTTCCACTCAACATATTAACATTCCAATAACGCCCTAACACAAAGTTTGCTTCCTGGTTTGGGATATCCTCTGCCACCCAAATGGTGCTATTGTTGAAAAGGAGACTATCTTGGGGATTGTTCGTTGCCGTAAGTTCAACCTCCGCAGTAAAAAGACTCGTATTTCCCCCCACTACATTGGGCATATGTTCAATGGAGAACAACAACTCATTCGGATTCGCAGGATCATAATAGTTCGTCCAATTTGCACTATCACAATACATAGGCGCAGCCGTTGTGACTCCTAAGGGAGAATACGCAAATTGAGCGTTCCAACAATCTCGACAAGCCATAGGGTTCGTCAGATTAGATTCGACCGTTACCATCACCTGCATAGAGTCCATACAGTGCCCATCATCCACAATAAACGTATACACTGTACTAGCAGTAGGCATCACCGAAACATTCGCTCCCATACCAACAATACTACTCCCATCCGACCATACATATGTATAACTACCACTACCTCCACTTACCATTCCTACTAAGTCTACGACATTCCCCACACATATAGTGGTATCACTGGAAGCACTCAATTGCATATCTGTCGCAGCAATCTCCATACTACAACTAGCAGTATTGCTTGCAGCATCCGTAGCCGTCCAAACAACCGTAGTCGTACCCAATGGGTAAGTAGCCGAAGCATCGCTAGTCATCGTATAATCATTCATTAAGCTTACGCTCCCACAATTGTCTGTTACTGTGGGAGAAGGAACCATCACCTGAGCAGAATCACAATCTGGAGTCGATGCCCCCATACTCATATCATTTGGGCAAGTGATAGCAGGAGCTTCAAAATCAAGTATAGTGACTGTCATCACACAATTATTGGTATTACCCGAAGCGTCCGTAGCAAACCAACTGACAATACTATTTCCTAAAGGATATACATCTGAGGCATCACTTGTACCATTATAGGAATTCGTCACACTTGTACCAGGACAATTATCAACGAACAATGCAGGCCCAATCGAAACACTCGCATCACACGACCCCGCATCAGCTGATTGAGATACATCGCTTGGACAAAGCAAATCGGGCGCTTCTTGATCTACAACCTCTATGGTAAAAGAACAAGTAGACAAGTTTGCATATCCATCTATTGAGAAATAGGTAACTGTATGCGTTCCTCGATTAAAGCTTGTACCAGACGGAAAGTTCGAGAATGAGTTCGCAAACGTACAATTATCAAATGGCATAGGCTCTGTCCAATACACTGCTGCATTACACAATCCTGTATCTGTAGGCACTATGGTATCATTCGGACAAACAATATTAGGAGGAGTATTATCAATCACTTGTATAAAGGTGCTACACTGCGCAGAATCCCCCAATCCATTTACAGCAGTCCATGTCACAGCATGCGTCCCAACAGGGTAAAAGTCTGATCCATCAATAGCACCATTATAATCATTGGCATAATAAGTATAAGGACAAGAATCTATCTGGGGCAATGCCAATGTGAGCGCAACCCCACACATAGCCGAATCAGAAACTAAAGATGTATCATTCGGACACACAAGAGTAACCTGATCACACAATATAGTAGGTGATAATGTATCACTTTCAGCCACACACAAACAACTAGCTCCTACTCCTACAGGACTAACAACCGCCAACAATATATCGTTCTGACCGAAATTATTTGTATCTGCGACAAAAACATCTCCCAAGCTTAGACTTTGACCAACAGCCAATGAGTCAATCAAATTCGCACCAAGATAGACATCTCCCATAGAAAGATCTCCCGAAACATCTTCATCCGAATACCACACCAATTGCAAAGAATCAACTCCTTCAATAGCTCCTCCACCCAAATGTTGCACACCCACCGAATATCCCACTTCAGCATTTCCCCCTCCAATCGCTGTCCAATCAGCTTGTATAAGATCTAATCCCACAATAGGCAAATCAATCGTTATACCACCAGTAGTTGCTCCCGTCTGCGTCACAGCAGCAGGGCAAACACTCCCATTACAACTCAACGAAACTTCTGCCAATGTTCTAGCTGTCACATTCACATTTGCGCAGCCAGCATCCGTATCTGATTGAATATCAAACGCAAAAGCAATAGTATCCCCCATACTTACCCCTACAGGCATCGCCCAAGACAATAACGTTTGGGTACCTAACGATTGCTGAGACGGGTTTCCTGATGGAGCAATGCCAAAAGCCTGCATGCCTCCCGCATAGCTCAATCCATCAGGCAACAAGCACTGAATCTGATCTCCAACATCGGTTGCATTAGGCCCGATATTAACAATCTGCAATCCCATCGCTTCTGGACGACAATGACCAAGGGTATCAGGCAGTACTAAGCTAATATTCGTTTGATACAATACATCTGCTCCATTAATCCGAATAGGGGGAGAAGCCCTAAATAAAGTAGGCAAAGCATCTCCACACGGCCGATTACTACGAATTCGAACAAAAAAGTTCAGCCCTGAAATAAAGTCACAATCAGTTTCCATCAAAAACCGAATCTGCACCGTATTAGAATCCCCCATCGCCAATGATCCCTCCAATCCATTCGCATCAATATATGCGCTAAGGCTATCCAACGACCACGAATAAACATTCCCAACCTGACTAGGATTAGAAATAGCTCCCATACCAACACTGGAAGGATAAGCCAATTGACTACTATCTGGAACAATAGACAATCCCCCTGATAGAGGAACCACAATATCAATTACCACATCTTCTATAGAAGCCAATTGTGTACTGGCCAATGACAAAACGAAAGGAATCGAATCACATAAATCAACTTGCGTCCCACTAGGAGCCGCCAATTGAGCCTGCAATTGCGAGTTCTGAGGACTTACATACAATGTCAAAGAATCTGGAGAGCAAGGATAAGAAGCCAAATCTACAGGATAGCCAGAACAGTTCCAGCCAGAATATAATACCAGCGAATCTGCCGTACAAGAAGTATAGGTAGCCGTAATTTGAAAGGTTCTACTATCTCCTCCAGATAAGAAGCTCCCCAATTCATAGACTCCATTTAGCGGGATAACAGTCTGCGTAGCGGTATCCCGAACTTCTGTAACCGTGATAGCCCCACTAGTAGACACGGGCAATATCCACCCATTATCTGCATCCGATTCATTGCTATTATTGGCCAACGTCACATTCCAACTAACCGTATTCGAAATCCCGTCAGCCGATTGTATCCCACTCAATTCCATATCAGGCCCCGCATAGAAAAGCCCATCATTTTGTACCAATCGAGTGGTATAAGCATTCGGCCGGTCAAATTGCGGAACTGTCTCAAAGTTCCAGATATACCCCACCAAGTCCAATTGTTGATTCGCAACATTACAACTAGGTTCCCAATCCATCTGTACGGTTCCATAATAACCATCATCACTAATAGGCCAACTCCCTCCATAAGGAACAAATAAGGACTTCACATCAAAAATCAAGGTATCGGCTGTCGGGTCTAAGGGAGTAATCGCTTGATATGAATAGCTTTGAACAGAGGACGAGCCAGAGGTTCGATAATAATTTACGCGCCCTCCTACCCAATTATATCCCAATGGACGAACAATCTCAAAAGTGTCAGGCCATGCCCAAGCCCTATATTCAGAACGGAAGATATTTCCCCCCGCATAATTCGAACAGCAATTCCCAACAGATAAATAATAGTTATGACTCGTAGTTACAGCCCCACAACCATCCAACGAATAATTCGAATAGGCCGCCGAAGTAAAATAATACCCCACTAACCCAAAACCAGCAGTATAACTATCACAGGTATAAATAGGCCCATTCACCATATTCGTCATATAGAAATCAGAGGTAATCGTAACATTCAGGAAACCTGAGTTGGCCACATCCATAAATTCATAATAAGCGAACAGCTCAATGGTATCCCCGCCTTCATATTGAAAGCCAGCAGGCAAACATCCCCCAAGACTCCCTACACTAAAGTCATATCCAAAGGTCGACTCTGCTCCCGAATTTGCCCGAGTCGGGGCTCCCAAAGCACAACTATAGACACTGCCTGTACTCACATCTACGATTCTCACCAAAGCATTAAGCGCATCCATCCGATTCCCCTTCGAAATCGTAAGATCAGCATATCCATACTCCCAAAAAGGATTTGTTACGCTTGTATCCACCACTCCATGAATTGCAGCCTCTAACGTATCGCCAAACGTAATATAACGAGTTCGCACTTCATTCATATTAAGGCTTCCACTTCCATCGGGTAAGCCATCATTATCATTATCGGGCAAGCCATAATTCGTTCGCCTTGCTTCAAACCCCAAAGGAATCATCCCTCCATCAGGGCAAACAATCGAATCTGGGCAATGAATACTCACATCAAAGCTATAGCAAGTCCGCACATACCGACAACTACAACTAGTATCGGTAACATTAAATAGGGTATACTGAATCGTAGAAGGACTGCTTACACCCGCCGAACAATCAACCGCCAAATCCAACCGAAACTCCGCCTTCTCTCCCGTCAATTGCCCATAAAATTCCGCCAATAAGGTATCCCCTGAGTAACTATAGGTAAAAGGAGTGTTCACACTCCCAGAAGTATATACCCATTGAATATCATTCAATCCCCCCGTAAAGCTAATTCCTGAGGGCAATACAACCTCTATTTGCGATCGGCTATTAGCCCCTTGAGGAAATTGGTTATGACTCGAATGGATCAACGCCATACTGAAACTATTCCCATCTACCACATCCGAAGGTCCATCATAGCTCATCGCCCCTACCCTACCCAAAACAGCAGGCCGCAATTGCCGAGAGGGCTCCGCAAAATTATTATTCAAGCATTGATCCCAATAGTCAAAGTCAAAGAACACTCCTAAAGCGAAATCACTTTCACAGCGTTCTACACAACACACATATTGCCGCAAAAATAAAGTATCAACCTCCCCTACTTCCATACGGGGGATCTCTAGCAACATCCGTCCAACAGGGTTAGCCCCCAAACAACTATAAACCCCTCCCGAAGAATTATACCCAACCGATACAGGAACCAATGTATCCACTACTCCATTAGTATTCTTCCAATAGACTTCCGTTTCATCAAACCGAGAAATTAAATCTGTACGAAAGCTTCCTGAAAAGGACTGATAAACATCAATCGTCACATCAACAGCAGGCCCAGATCCTGTATTCTCAAACACCACATAGGCCAAATGTCCATCAGGATCGCCTACACATACATTAGGAATATACCCAGTAGTTGCGCTAATCAGGGGAATATCTTGGTTAATGGTCACATTTCCCAATCGCTCATCCATCGAACAAACGCTCCCTCCACAACCATAGGAAATACGAGTCGTATCAATCATATTCGTATTCGAACAACTCAGAATAGTAGACCGATAGCACAACACAAATTCTTCTCCCGAGTCAAATACAGAATCCCCATTCCCTATCCCACTCAACAATCCCCCATCTATCACCAAACCAATGCTATCTCCAGAAAACGAAGCTGTCGCGATAGCCCCTCCATCAATCGTCATACTATCAATCATAACCATACTCCCATCATACAAATGAAGCCAATCAAAGCTCCCTATTGCTCCCAACCCCGCATTACGTATAGTCAAACATCGAACAAATTGATCCCCGACATCACCATGATAACTAGAGCCCGAATAACCAGAAATAGCCAATGAACCAATGTCCACATTATAGTTCAAACCCGTATGAGACTCACAACCACCATCAAAACACACTTCCAATTGATTCGCCAATAAAGCAGAATTAGAAGCTGAAGCACACAAAGCTGTAGCTAAAAATGAAAAGTCAATAACAGCACCTGGAGCTAAATTTTGAACCGATAAAACAATGGAATCCAACTGAGAAACATCAATTTCACTAGCAGATCCCATGATACTACCTCCCACATACTCAATCCCAACAGGAAATTGAACCAAAACAGACACATTAAAAAGGGTATCCGTCGAAATATTGGTCAGCTCAACTGAAAAGGTATCCGCTTCACTACATACAACCAAGCTATTAGGAACAGTAGTCTCAAAGGATAGGTTTTGGGCAAAAAAACTAGATAATAAGCAAAAGGAAAAAAAGAGAGTTAGGTAAACTTGTTTCATACAGATACAGGCTTAGGGTAAAAGTAGACAGACTATGAGCAAAATACCGAAAACTGTATCTATCCGCAAATCGGAAGTCCCCACAAAGGAAGCTTCCCTACCGTAATGGATAGAGAAGCTTTATGCCAAACCTAGTAAAAACATTTAGAAAAAAAGAAAGTATTATTCGGCAAGTTTGGGATTATATCATCTGAATTGGCACGCTATTTGGCTTAATATAAGCAGGGAGGTTTAATATTAGATGTGTTGCATAGCATAGGCAATTCTTTATTAGGGGAAAAGGGTTCCATCGTGAATGATGGGACCCAATTTTTTATTATAACGTTATAATCTCTCAATTTATTTCCATCATTGGCATCATTTCTACACTTTTACATAGGAAAATTTCTATATCTCTTGAGCCAAATCCCAATCTTCCCATTTACCCAACTACCATCCTCCCAAATTACTGTATAGAAATAAATACCTAATCGTAAGACTTCAACAGAAAATCGAATCTGTTCCCCAAATATCTATCCCATTTTTACCCATTTCCCCCACAAATCAAACAACTTCAATTGATACAATTGAGAGATTTACCCCTCCCAACAAAAAAGGCTTTTGAAGCCGATAAAGCTTCAAAAGCACTTAATTCAATGGTTGTTTTTTAGGGAAGTGTCTATTGGATTTACTGTACCATAATCTTTCCACTTGCCCAATGTCCGTCTGAGCCTTGAATCGTATAGAAATACGTACCAGCACTCAACGAATTAACGGATACATTAAAGGCATTACCATACGTTTGACCTACTTTGACCGTTTGGCCACTCATGTTCATTAGATTTAGGGTGAATTCTGCAGCATTGGGGTTATCCCATTGGATGCGTACCACATCAGTTGCGGGGTTTGGAAATACAGATACTGCTGTCAGTTCTAGTGATTCTTCTAAACCTGTTACCTTAGAATCAATAGTACTCGTAACAGTATTCGTTATAATAGGAGCATTGAAGTCAAAGTAAATTTCGGCAGTGTTAGAGATCGTCTGACCATCAGATAGACCAAGCACAGGATCAATTCTATATTGAACAAAACCATGACTCTCTGGCTCATTCGTATTCGAATCAGGCAAATGGATGTTCTCAAATCTCCATGTTCCCCAACGATCTTCATCAATATCAAATGTATACGAATGACTAGCACCTGTCATCTGGAAAGTCTCTATACTAACATTAGGAGAAAGCTGATCTTTAATCTCAACATTAATAGCCGATGCCGTTCCTGTATTCTGGAAACGAATGGTATAAAGAAGATTCTGATTAGGATTGATATCTCCTTCTGGATGTACCTGCTTGTCATTAGGATCATAAGAACCAATAACTGTACGATCGTAAGTAGCAATATTATTCGCCTCATTCTCATCTCCAATCGTCGGATCAACACTCACAATCGCCGTTACAACTGTACCCAAGGCCACACTAGCAGGCAGATTCAGTACCACATTTAGCGTACGTGTCTCCGTTGGCAATAAATTGGTAAAGGGCAATTCAACAGTCGAAGCAGCAGGGTTACTAATCGCTACAGGATTACTACCTACATACGAGAAATTATTGTCATACACCAATCGAACAGTCCCAGACATAGGCAACGTCCCAACATTGGTATAGTTCACCCAATAATTCGCATCAAAACCAGGCCGAACAGGCGTACTCAACACAGATACACATAAATCTTGAATCGAATCATCGGGTGCCAATGCAAAATCTCCCGTAAATAATTGCTGTGAGGCAGGCATAATAAAGGTATGCATTCCACTCGAAGGACTCTGGACCGAATAATGTGTAGGAGTACCTGCCAAGGAAACGGTATACGTTCCAGCAGACAATAGCAACTCATAGTCACCATTGTTATCAGCAGACCAATAGATAGGCCCTGGATTAATTTCTATAAGCTGACCAGGCAATGCATAATCGCCCGCATCAAATGAACCATTACCATTCGCATCGGCAAATACCTTTCCTCGAAGGGTATCTACATCACATCCTGAAATAACTGTCACTTGGTAAGAAACACAAGCAGAATCAAATGTCACGGAATCCCAAATGCACAAATAAACAATGTAAGTACCTGCTGCCGCATATACATGGGTAGGAGAACCATTGGTAAAGTCTTGAAAGAAAGTTCCATCTCCAAAATCCCAGTAATATTGTGGTGCAATAAAACCTGTACTTTGGTCTTGGAAGGTCACGGGAGTTCCCTCACAAACAGGATCAGGAGACCAACTAAAATCAGCAACCCCCTGTTGTTGTCCAAAAGAGAATTGAAATAAACAAGAAAAAAGAAATAGCAAGAAAACCTGAGTTGGATATTGTTTCATCTTCATAATATCTTTCATAATGTACGGGTAAACTTTTATAGCTTGTGAATATGTACCAAAGGTATCCCCCCAACCTTCCCTAACCAATATCGAATTATCCCATTCTTACGCACCCAACCTCAAATAAACCCTCATTTTCCCCCTCCCAAACCTCCCTAATCACACCTATACTTTATATAAAGATTAATGTATATTTACCGATAAAGCCACATCAAAATGCAAAACCGAATCC
>Ga0163111_10000226_pt1 | contig 33775 bp, 23 predicted proteins | sample CRUFie1St18metaG_FD_109645 | JGI IMG/M metagenome (GOLD analysis project Ga0163111, IMG submission 109645) | Marine microbial communities from the Costa Rica Dome - CRUD Field 142mm St18 metaG | ecosystem: Environmental > Aquatic > Marine > Oceanic > Photic zone | place: Costa Rica: the Eastern...
AAGATGACGCTCTACAGAGAAACAAGCAAAGTGATCATAAAATAAGCAATTGCTCAATTTATGAGGATTATACAAATTCCGCTCAATAATCCAAGAGTCAACCTTTTTCAGGACGGGACACACGATTCTAGCAGCGGGAACCCCACGGGAATCGCTTCTCGTCACAATTCCAGCAGTGGGAGACCCACAGGAATCGCTTCCCGCCACGATTCCAGCAGTGGGAGACCCACAGGAATCGCTTCCCGCCACGATTCCAGCAGTGGGAGACCCACGAGAATCGCTTCTCGTCACAATCCCAGCAGCGGGAGACCTGTGGGAAGCACTTCTCGTCATGGATAAAATATGGACATAAAAAATGGCGCGTTTGGTCAGAACGCGCCTAAGTTCAAATTATACACACATATCATGAAATAATAGACAAGACCAGGACGGTCTATTGCTACATTTCAAGCATGATTCTTGATTCTATGTCAAAATATATCTCTCATAATGGAGTATGGATATACACATATTGTAAAAATTATGCCGTTATTGTTTTTATCACATAACAGAGAATAATTCGTTGGTTACAATATTCACATCTAAATTACAGAATTTACCCGTTCATTCGATAAAAAATACAAACATTCGTGTAATCTTTTACCGTAAAACCTCGTTACAAGAATATGTAAATCCTGCAAGGACTGCAAAATTATATGTTTATACTAGGGGGGCAATACCTCCAGAAGCCTTAATGTGATTGAAATATAGCAATATATAGTAGGGTTAGACAAAAGAGTATTGCCACACCCAGTTTAAAACCGTAATTTTAGCGAATGGAGACATAATTTGTATCGTAAGCACAACAATTGATTGAAAGCCTCCTTCAATAGAGATGAATTCCATCTCATAAATAGCATGAAATTAGTTAATAATGGATAAAAATATTTGTTTGGAACAAATCATTCAAAGCACTAATTGATTTCAAATGTAGATTCAACTAATAGATGCTTAAGGGGCTTTTTTGTCAGAAAATAATAAGAAAAAAAAAATGATGAGAAAAAAAGTATTTCTTCCTGACAATCAGGATACTTACGCATCTATAGTGTAGGAAGGCATTTAATAAAACGTAAATAAGTAGCTTTATCAATTATTTCAAACTAAGTATCAGTATCAAACCCTCTTAATTTATCCCATAGTTACAGATGAACAGAACATTATTCTTATTACTTGCCCTCGCTTCTTTACTTTCTGGATGTGGACTATTCGGAGGAAAGGGTACTGGTTCCAATGGAGAACTAACGGGTGTTACACAACGCCTCGAATGGGATCAGTACAAACCCCTCGGCATGGTATATATTCCCCCTGGGAGCTTTCATATGGGGCAGAATGATCAAGATGTAAATTTCTCTCAAATCGCACACAACCGCCAAATTACAATTAGTGCTTTTTACATGGATGAAACGGAAGTCACAAATAATGAATACCGACAATTCCTATTAGGGCCTAGTAAAGATGAAAAGAACCCTTACCAACAAGGCGGTGCATTGGATACAATTGATCCAGCCCTAGCTGATATCGTTTATCCAGATACAAATGTGTGGACAAGAGACTTTGCTTATGCCTACAATGAGCCTATGACAGAAAACTATTTCTGGCATCCTGCTTTCGATGAATATCCTGTAGTAGGGGTAAATTGGTATGCAGCTCAGGAGTTTTGTAAATGGCGTACAGGACACCTAAATCAATATAGAGAAGAAAAGGAACTCCCCGCTATGCCTCGATTCAGACTCCCAACGGAAGCAGAATGGGAATATGCGGCTCGTGGAGGGTATGAACATAAAATCTACCCTTGGGAAGGCCCTTACCTGAGAAACTCTAAAGGATGTATCTTGGCTAACTTTAAGCCAGGTAGAGGTGACTATATCGCAGATGGCTTCGAATACACGAATCCTGTAACAGCTTATTTCCCAAATGATTATGGCCTGTATGATATGGCTGGTAATATAGCAGAATGGTGCGAGGATGATTTTGAAGAAACAGGATATTCCTATGCACATGATTTGAACCCTGTCTATTACTCACCTCGTTATACAGACACAGACCGCGTGCCTGGAGGAGCTAAAATACGAAAAGTAATTCGTGGAGGCTCGTGGAAAGATATTGGATACTTCCTCTCATGTGGTACACGTACATATGAATACGCTGATACGGCAAAATCATTCGTTGGTTTCCGATGTGCCGTTACAGTAGTTGGTCGATCCAGTGGGATTGAATAAGACAAGAAATTAGTTCTTTTACTATATAATTGAGAGCCGCCTTCCTTACCTATTTTGCCTGAAGCAGAGCGATTTCTTCACCATACTGCCAGTTTCTAATGCTCTGTTATGGAAAACCTGAATAGATTCGGATAGGCGGCTCTTTATCTTTATTAACGAAATAATAGAGTGGGGATTACTTAATTAAGTACGATAGAGGACGAAACATTATATGGGTTTGGTTTATACACACTAGGTTGATATGCTTCGCACTTACCAAAACAAAAGTGATGCTGATCTTTGGAGAATGTATCACAAAGGAGACTCGCAGGCCTTGGGACATTTGTACCAAAGGCACTTTCGTAAACTTTATCTCATTTGTTACAAATATGCAAAAAACAAAGAAATTGCAGAGGGAATGATGCAAGACATCTTCCTGAAAATACTGGAGAAAGGAAGGTCGTTAGCCAAAATCGAAATTCAATCGTTTGAGGCTTGGCTGAAAAAGTTCGCCTATAACCATTGGCTTCATCAGCATAGAACCCAATCGAATAGACGACGCATTCTTGATACCTTACTCCCTTTCATGTCAACGTCGACTCAAATGAAGGTACATATAGATGCCGATCATATTAGAAGATGTTTGGAACAAATTGAAAATGAGTTACATCGACAAATCCTCGTGCTTTCTGCTCATGGGTATGCAAATCCAGAGATTGCAGAAATTATAGGGGAGTCAGTCACAACGATTCGCAAAAGTAAGTACGAAGCAAAAAAGAAATTTGAAAGAATCCTTAAACGAGAAGGAGTTCTCTCCCTCTAATAAGGAAACAATTTAGGGTGATAAAATGAACGGATTCGAGATTCATAAAAATACATCTATACCAGTAGATACATTGTTGGACTACCATGAGGGTAGCTTGACGCAAGAGGAGAGGAGCAAGGTCGAAGCTCACCTCCAAAAGAATCCCTCTGACCAATGGGTTCTGGAGTCAATCGCATTGTTCTACACACATGAAGGCACAGGAAGGCAAGGCCTAGAGAGTTACTTAAATAGGCAAACCAATGGCTTTCAATATATTCTTGCACAGCACCAAGCAAATACGTTTAAACGAACGAATCAACGTTTGATGTTGGCAGCGGCTGTTATTGCGTTATTGATTACAGTAGGAATAGTTTTTCGACCTAATTTCTATTCTGATACGGATAAGGCTTCTTTTTATGTAGAGTCCTCTGAAGATTCTGTAGAAAACTCCAACAATATAGAAGAAGGATTTGCTGTAGGAGAGGATGAATTCATTTTCGATGAAATGGAAGGTACGGAAGATGAGAATGAGGAAATGGATGCTTCCGATCAGAAGGATAATAAAAATAGAGTAAATAAGAAGGAGGAAGAAGTTGTTTATGACGAAACAGTAGAGAAAATGGATTCGCCTCCATCTGTATTGCCTAAAAAACCTGTATACGATAAGGAAAATAAGCAAGAAGCGGTTGTCGCGAATACAAATCCAGAAAAAAGCAATGAGCCTGTTAAACAAAAAGCCACGGATAACCGACGATTGAGTCAATTACATCAAGCATTGGCAGGAGCAGTAATGCAATCAGATGAATTGCTAATTGTATCTGATGACGACAAGGCTCGATTATGGGGAGAAGAAGGAGAGGTAAAAGCAACATTCAATCATAGAGCTAGAATCAATTCGGCTGTATTCTCCCGAAATAGATCAAAGATATTAACGGCTTCTGATGACCAAACAGCTATAGTTTGGAGCAGAAAAGGGAATAAGTTAGTAACACTTAAAGGGCATAGTGGGCCAGTCACCACTGCCATCTTTTCGCCCAATGAGAAATATATCTTGACGGCTTCAGATGATAAATCAGCTCGTCTTTGGAATAGAAGCGGGAAGCTTATCATGAATTTTAAGCATGTTCCAGGGAGCTTTACCCCTATTTTCTCTCCTGATGGGAGTAAAATCTTAACGTGCTCTACAGACAAGAAAGCAGAATTGTGGGACGTGAATGGGCTTCGCCTGTTAGGAGTACTAAAGCATAATAAGTTGATTCGATCTGCGGTCTTTAATTCTTCTAGTAACCAAGTCCTAACGGCTTCAGAAGATAAAACAGCCAAACTCTGGAAGGCTTCCGATGCTTCTAATATACGGGTGTTTAAGCATTCAAAGCTTGTAAGTATGGCTTCTTTCTCTCCTGTTGATGACCAGAAGATTATGACAGCTAGTTGGGATGGAAATATCCGAATTTGGCATGCCAATAATAGTGGAATGCCACTTCAAACCTATCGATTCGGAAAACGTATTCATTCTGCTGTGTTCTCTTCTACGGGTAAACATATTGTATCAATTGCAGATGATAAAGCGGCTACTATTTGGTCGGTAAATCAAACTTCAGGACCTGTGGCTAGTTGTAAACCGAGTACGATATTGAAGTCTGCTACTTTCTCTCCTGATGGAAAACATGTAGTGATTTTGACGGACAATAATATAGGACAGTTGTGGAACCTACAGGGTAAGAAAACCGACCACTATCTGTGCCCATGCTAATAGAGAACAGCGGTTTTTAGGGATAATTATCTGGGATTAGCAGAGTGAGATTGTATATTTGTTGGGCGATTTTATGCGCCAATTCATCATCAGAATACAATCAATGAAACTCTACAGTACACGTAGTCCCCAATCATTTGTATCCCTAAAAACCGCTGTTTTACAAGGACTTCCCGCAGACAATGGCTTATTCATGCCTGAGTCAATTCCGCAACTCCCTCCTGAGCTTATTCGAGAGATTGACCAATATACATTCCCTGAGTTCTCTTATTTGCTCACTTCTCATCTATTTCAGGGGGCTATACCAGAAACCGATCTTCGCAGAATTGTTACCCAAGCAATCCATTTTCCCGCTCCTATTGTACCGCTCTCATCAGAAATAGCCGTTTTAGAGCTTTTTCATGGCCCATCCTTGGCTTTTAAAGATTTCGGAGCAAGCTTTATGGCGCATCTTATGGCCTATTTGACCAGAGATGATGACAGAAAGTTGACTATCCTTGTAGCCACATCAGGAGACACAGGAGGTGCAGTGGCCAATGGATTTTTAGGAGTAGAGGGTATTGAGGTAATTATTCTTTATCCAAGCGGAAAAGTCAGCCATCTACAAGAATTACAGCTTACTACATTGGGCCAAAATATAACGGCTTTAGAAATCGAAGGAACATTCGATGATTGCCAAAGCTTAGTAAAACAAGCTTTCTTAGATGCTACCCTCCAATCTCAATACCGACTTTCATCTGCCAACTCAATTAATATAGCCCGCCTTATTCCACAAATGTTTTACTACTTTGAGGCTTACCGACAACTCAAAGAGGTAAATAAGCCTCTCGTCTATTGTGTGCCCAGTGGAAACTTCGGCAATCTAACGGCAGGATTGTTCGCACAAAAAATGGGACTTCCTGTCAAACACTTTATTGCAGCTACTAATGTGAATGATGTCGTGCCTGAATACCTAGAAACAGGGATTTATCGTCCTCGACCTTCTAAACGGACATTGTCAAATGCAATGGATGTAGGGAACCCTAGCAATTTTGCTCGAATGTTTGATTTATACCAAGGAGAGGTAGACTTGTTCCGCAAACACCTTTCTGGTTATCGATACAATGATGTGCAAACAGCTGCGGCCATTACGGAAATTTATCATCTTTATCGTTATATCATGGATCCGCATGGGGCAGTTGGGTATCTAGCATTGAAAGAATGGCAATCTTTACACCCTAATACACAGGGAATTGTATTGGAGACTGCGCATCCTTCTAAATTCATTGATATCGTCGAATCTGCTACTCAAACAACGGTCTCAATTCCTGAAAGATTGGCATGCCTGCAAAGCCGAAAGAAGGTAGCGACTCTTTTACCCCCCTCTTTTGCAGCCTTTAAGGAATACCTGATGAATAGCCATAGATAAGCGCTTGGACAATAAAAGATTCCATGGTCTAACCAAAAATCTGTATATTACCCCTAGAAAAATAACGTATGAGAACCTTTATCATATTTTTCGTTTGTACTATAGGGGCTTATAGTTGGGGGAACGCCCAACTTAAATACCCCATATCAATTCTCCCAACCAAGTCCCAGGAGATAGGTAAGCTCACCATTCCTGATGAGCCATTGGACGAACTAGAAGGAAATCATTTTGGGTCAATCTTTACAGATTTGTCCATTGCATCGAGAAGTGTATTCTGGGATTTTGGAGCGGGCTATTGGAACAAGAATTTGAATTTGGAAGTAAATGCTGCTTTTCATCGTCGATTGGGTTCTAAAGCGTTATTAATTGAGGCAGGTCCCAATACGTTCTATCAATACTATGAACGACGATACATCATATCAATTGGGGCAATTAAGTATTTTCGTGTAATAGACTTCATTGATGTCTATGCCGAAATGAGAGGAGGCTTACAGTGGGGGAGATATAGAGGAGTGGCAACAGGTACAGGAAGTAGCATTGTTCCAATGCCAGGGGTAGGTATCCGCTTATTAAACAATATCTTTCGGGTAAAACTCGGGGCAGAATATCTACAACTGCCACAAGTTATTATGCCTAGAGTGCGGGTAAAAATTGGCGTTCAATTACTTATCGGATAAATATGAAACGATACCATACGTATATAGTCGCCTTAATGGTAAGTTTATTGGTGTGCCTAGGGGCATGCGATTCGTCTTCTACAAACTGTGATTTCTTTTGCGATACTTATCAACCTTCTTTTGGCTTGCTCGCAATTGATGTTGTTATTAATGACGAGAATCCTGCAATTCCTATAAAGGTATATTTCGATCGTTTTGAACCTGGCCAAAATGAGCTCTATTTTGTTGATACATTGACCACAGAAGAGGTTGCATATGAAGTGATCCTAGACCAATACTATTCTGCTGTAGCGAAATATGTGAAAAACGGCGACACGATTTTGGTCGTAGATGGAGATCGAGTCGATTTGCAAATCCAAAACTGTGAATTTATTTGTTATGAGGTTGATAATGGAAACCTCGACCTTGAATTAGAACGTTAGCATCTTAATCTCTCAATATATTATGCCAGTAGTAGCACCTCCCTCCAAAATTGCATTTACCCCTCAGATGGAAAAAATCAGAAAGTATATCACCAATCGATTTACTTTCTCTTTCTTTTTATTTTGGAGACTTCCAGCTGCCTTTATCGCAGGTACGCGAGTGGAAGAAGTCACCAATGAAAAATGTACCATCAGTCTCCCATACAAATGGCTCACCCAAAATCCGTTTAAGTCAATCTATTTCGCCTCGCAATCTATGGCAGGAGAAATGTCTACAGGAATATTTGGAATGATTGCTACCTACCAATCAGATCCTTCTGTAGCAATGCTAGTAGAAAATATTGAAGCGAAATTCACCAAGAAGGCTGATGCAAGGATTTATTTCACCTGTGAAGAAGGCCAAAAGATTCTACAGGCAGTGGAGAAGGCAAAGCAAACAGGAGAAGCGGTACGTGTACGTGCCGAAACAATAGGCAGAATGAAAAACGGAGTAGAAGTTTCTCGCTTTTGGGTAACATGGTCATTTAAAGCGCGCACCAAAAAACATGTATAGAATTCTTCTCTTAACCTTAGCTTGTTTTTCGATTCAACTGAGCTGGGGGCAAGGGAGTGTCGGTATTGGTACCAGCACTCCTAACGCTTCTGCTATTCTTGATGTTGAGTCAATTGATAAAGGGGTATTGGTTCCAAGACTTACAACAACCCAAAGACTGGGAATTGTAAATCCTGCTGTAGGACTCTTAGTATATGATACAACAATCGGGGTTGAAGGATTCTGGTTCTACGATGGAGCAAATTGGCAAAAAATATCTTTCGCTGATGTCGACACGGACTCTACCAATGAAGTCCAAACATTGGCATATGATAGCCTAAGTCACACCTTAAGCCTATCGGGCGCGAACTCGGTCGTGCTCCCTATATTAACAGGCCCAACGGGGCCAACAGGTGCTACAGGTTCTCAAGGTGTTGCAGGAATCGATGGAGCTACAGGTGCCACGGGGGCAACAGGATCCCAAGGTGTCGCAGGAATTGATGGCGCAACGGGGCCAACGGGAGCTACAGGTTCTCAAGGTGTTGCAGGAATCGATGGAGCTACAGGTGCCACAGGCCCAACGGGTGCTACAGGATCCCAAGGCGTTGCAGGAATTGACGGAGCCACTGGCGCAACGGGCCCAACAGGTGCAACGGGATCCCAAGGTGCCGCAGGAATCGACGGAGCTACTGGCGCCACGGGAGCAACAGGCGCTACAGGTTCCCAAGGCGTTGCAGGAATTGATGGTGCCACTGGCGCCACGGGAGCAACAGGCGCTACAGGTTCCCAAGGCGTCGCAGGCATCCACGGAGCAACTGGCGCACCGGGGCCAACTGGTGCTACAGGTTCCCAAGGCGTTGCAGGAATTGATGGTGCCACTGGTGTTACAGGCCCAACGGGCGCTACAGGTTCTCAAGGCGTTGCAGGAATTGATGGTGCAACAGGCGCAACGGGGCCAACTGGCCCAACTGGCCCAACAGGACCCCAAGGGCCTCCAGGTACAGGCTCGGGTATTGCATCAGGGAATACAGGACAAACGCTATACACGGTTGTACCAGGTATATGGCTGCCCTCCTACAATCTATATCATGACGGCACAAATGTGGGGATTGGAACCACTACTCCAGCCGAAGTCTTTCACGTAAGTACAGGAAACGTTCGAACAGATGGTGCCTATATGTCTGATAACAATACTGTTATAGATGATAATGGTGGCTGGCATCGATCTTATGGACAAACAGGTTGGTATAATGGAACTTATATGGGAGGATGGTATATGTTGGATCCCAACTGGGTGAGGGTATACAATGATAAAGGTATTTTCAGTCGCGGAGCAATACGAACAGAAACGAGTCTGACTACCCCAATCATGTATGATGCGAATGATTCTACCTATTATGTCAATCCCACAGGAACAACGAATATGACAGGTTGGGCATATATGGCAAGAGATGCTGGTGCAATGCGGGTAGCATGGGATCAGCCTTGGGGTTTTTGCAATACGTGTGCTCCTTACGGAACCAATTGTACCCAATGTGGAGAGACCTTCTATTTCTATATACAAACGCCTGGAGGAATAGAGGCGGGGGGCTTTTTTATTACTTCTGATGAGAAATTGAAGAAAAATATCAAGACAATTCCTTCAGCTTTAGACAAGGTCAAACAATTGAGAGGAGTAACGTACAATCGAAAGTTTGACGCCAAAGAAGTTGATTACCATGATGTCGGAGCACCTGAAGATATGCGCGCCCAACTAGGGTTTGTTGCACAAGAAGTCCAGACGGTTCTCCCCCAATTGGTTCAAGAATCAGTTGAAGAAGGAGAACCTAATTCGCTGTATGGCAATTCTCACCTTTCGGTGAATTACCAAGGAATGATTCCTATATTGGTAGAGGCTGTAAAGGAAGAAGACCAATTGATTCAGTCACAAGCTGAGCGAATCCAAACACTAGAACAACAATTGCTCAACCTCCAAGAGCGACTTTCAGCCTTGGAGAATAAGGAGTAATCCCCTATAAGAATCGACCAAATACGATAAGGAGTTCCTGCTTTACTTTAAGAGTTTGGCCAATTCCTTATTCTTCTTGAGCTTCGCAATCTTAGCAGGGGTTCGGTCAAAGAAGTCCTTGGCCTTAGGGTCTGCTCCCTGTTGGATAAGGAAATTTGTCATCTCCAAATCTCCTCGATCAACTGCGAAATGTAAGGGAGTCATTCCAGATTCTCCTTGTAAGTTTACATCAACTCCTGCCTTTAGGATTTTCTCCACAATAGGAATCGAATTACACATTGCCGCATAATGAATCGGATGCAAGTCACGATCATTAGGAGAAGTCAAAGAACTACCTGCATTGATAAGGGCTTCTGCAATATCGATATGTCGCTTCTCCAGAGCAATGTGAATAGGCATATTACGGTTTTTGTCCCGACTATCTAGCGGATGCTTTTCGGCTATTAAGAATTTGGAAAGAATACGGTAATCATTTTTTGCCGCGATATGCAATGCATATTGCTTATCCTCATTCATAACTTCAAGAGAAACTTTCTTCTCCTTCACCATCTTCTGAACCATCGAAATAGCATTGACCTTCACCGCCTCCAATAACAGATATTTCGCTCCATTCATCGGCAGATTCGGATCAAAATCAGTTTCCAGCAATCGTTCTGCCAGAGGGATTTTATTCTGATAGAGGGCATAGAGAATATAGTTCTCCCCAGATGAGTGTTGGTCAGTTGCAATTTTAGGATGGTATTTAATCGCTAGCTCTGCCAAGGAAATATCACTATTCCCAATAGCAATATGCATTAAGACCCTGCTGAGAAATTTCGTTGTATTAGGCCGACGAGCATGGAGCACCTGCATCGCTTTAGTTGTATTACTACCTGATCCGACCAATTTTTCTATAATGGTCTCACTTTCTTTGTAAGTGGCAATAACCAAGGGGGTTTCGCCTGTATGATTTTCATGATTGACTTCTGCCCCATATTCCAAGCATAAATTGACAATGTCAGAAGCTTGTTGCTTAATCGCAATCATAAGTAGATTATTGCCTGTTGGGTCAGTTTTGTTTACGTCCGCTCCCGATTCTAGGAAGGTTTTGGTGAGTGCATAGTTCCCTGTTTTTATGGCAATGATAATCGAACCTGAGGTTTTCGCCGTTTCACTATTCTGCCCTAGAAAGAGATTCACAACCTCCTGCGAACCCGCTTGGGTAGCGGCTTCTAAAGGACTTCGCTCAGGCATTCCCCCCTTCAAATTTGGATCTGCTCCCTTTTCCATCAACACCTTGGCAGATTTTACCTTATTTTGTTCGGCTGCTTGTAGGAGGAGATCTTGGGTCGATACAGTGGCCGTGCGAATAGCAGGATTAGCAGGACGATCTAATAATTCGTAGAGAATCTCTGCCTGATCCGCTTCTAATGCAAATTGAATCGGCGTTTTTCCTTTATGTTGTTCAAGCTTGTCCAAAAGCCCCTCGTTGATGATTCGCCGAATATAAGGCACATCTCCCTTTTGAATCTTATCGAATACATCATCATAGAATAATCGCTCCAACTTTCTGAACTCCTCTTGGGCTTCGCGATAATCAGCATTGAGGGTCAATGCCTTGTGGATATCCACCATCTTATCGGCCACATCTACATGAAATTGGGTTCGAAATAGGTAAGCGGCAGCATTCTCTGAATCTTTGGCCAAGGCCGAAGCCAAAAAGTCTTCGCTGGCCTTCTTGAAGAGGCTATTCTTATTGGATTGGAACAATTGCCATTTGCGTTTGGCCGCTTGTAAATACGCATCAGAATTGGCCGAATTCAATGCAGCCATATCATCTGACTGCCCACAGCTAGGCTTCTGACAACGGTCTGGCACATTCGATTTAATTTGTGCTGCCACATCATTATACACTAAGGCTCTTGCTTCTTCAATCGCCACCGTTTGCTTCTGTTGATATACACCTTCCATACACTCATAGAACCGAACATGCTCCATATTGCATGATTCAGCCGATTGACTGAACGAACTAGCAGCTTTCTCCAACGATTGTTGTTTCCCTAGACTGATATTGTCTGCTTCTCGTTTATACTCCGCAGTTAGCTTCTCTACCATTTGTTTGTACTCAGTCTCCTTTTGAAGCATGGCCTCTGATACCTTGACACGCTCCAAGGGCTCTGGCTCATTGGGGAAGATAGCTGAAGCCTCTTTATACTTGGCAATGGCATTCCGATATTGTGCTTCTCCGTGTAAGCGTGTGCCTTCTTCCATCAAGAGCATATATTGACAAGAGGAAATCTGATTCTTCAAATCCAGGTTCTGTGGCTGGAATTTTTCGGCTTGCTTGAACAACTTGATAGCCTCTCCATAATTACGAATATTGTAGGCCTGATTCCCCCTCTCGATCAATTGTGCTGCTTCCGCTGTTTGATCGAGGCGTTGAATATCCGTTTCTATATCATAAAACCCTTTAAACACAAGCTCCACTAAGGTAGTATTTCGAAACTCCACTCCCAGCATGAAGGCCTCTCTAGCACTATCGGGGGAGTAATTCGGGAAAACATTGTCCCAACTCAGAGGGAGCATTTCGCCATCGCTCCACGTTCCTCCATCAATCGGAAAACGTGTGAGTTCTAGAAATATAGGCTTTACATAACGGCCATCCGCGAATATCTCTGTCCGAATCTTCAGTTTCGTAATGCGCAACTTATCCAAAGCATCTCTACTGATGTCGCCCGTATTATATCGTTTCTCCTTATAGAAGAACGATTCTCCCATATACCATTGAACCCGTTGGTTCAACAGGAGCCCATTTCCATCATCGCTCAACTCCCAAAATACATTGAGGAGGGAGACTTCAGGGCCATTCCGCCCTTCTTTCGGGAAAACCCTCTCAAAGGTAAAGTTCCCTTCATAGGTGATAGCTAGAAGCGTATGGGTATAAAGAAGGCATAGCAGCAAGCACGCTGTTCTTATCATCATTGTGTGTGATTAAGTGGCTTATTAGGGGAGGGAATGCAAATTATGCTCCGAAAAAAAGGGAAATACTTTTACCTAGAACAAGACATCATCAACCGCTTGAGTCTTGGGAGGAAGATCCGTTTCGCCAAGCATTTCTCTTAGGTCAATCTCAATGGTTCGGCAAAGGGCAGTCATAGGAACATCATTAACGAAGTTCTCGAATGGATCTTCGCTATTGTCACCTACCAATTCCATGGTGATGAAAATCCACGAAATAAGCATATGGAAAGGAACCGTAAGCCAAATGATATTATGGCTCATCGCATTGAACTCACTTACCAATCCGAAAGGCAACAATAGAATGAAAATCCATGTGAAAATCTTACTGAAATAGGCATATTGACGGGGGAAAGGTGTGTTCTTGATTCGCTCACACTTACCTTGAAGGTTGTAGAATTCCTCCAATACCCGCATCATCTCCATATGACGGAAATCATTGATGAGTCCGTCTTCTTCCATCAAATACTTTAACTCTTGGCCTTGTAAGCGAACAATTTGTGTAGGTGGATTCTTTCGGTTAATGATATGATCATATTCCGACTTAGAGAGGAAAGGAGAAACATCATTATCCCAATTTTCTCGTTGGGGGGCGGAATCTTGTAAATCCTTGACGCGCCCTTTATGCTTAATGCTAAACGAACTCGGCTTTCGGAGGTTGTGGCGGAGCGCATTGAGCCAAGCAATATGTCGATAAATAAGTCTATGACGAATTTGGTGCAGTTCATCATCACTGAACGTTCCTTTTGTTTTATGAGCCGTGACGAAACACATCACTTGATTGCCCCAAGTACGGCTGTAGTTCACGATTCCTCCCCAAATCTTGCGGGCTTCCCAAAAGCGATCGTACGAACTATTGTTCTTAAAGCCTAAATAGAAGGCAACGGCTATCCCTATCGTGCTAAGAGGCAGAAAAGGAATGCTAATATCTTGGCCAATGTGTAAAGCATAGTGGTAGCAACCCACAATGATTGTGCTCCAAATGAAATAGAATACCAAATAAGGAGCAGCAAAGCGCATAATGATACCGAAACGAATATTCCTTCTTACATACATGGGGGAGGAGTATTTAAGGGTTTAATGAAATGTCGAGTGATTGTTGATGCAAGATAAGGAATCCTGAAAAAAATTGGTATAGGAATTATCCGACTATTTTTCTCCATAGAAAATGATATGCTTCCAGAGGCCTCTTTTAAGGGCTTTGTATTGGTAAATTGCCCCAATGGTGTTATTGATGGATACATCGCTGCCATATTTCTTGCCGAATAAGCGCATCAGCTTTCCATACCATAATGCCAATCTTGCCCAGAAGTAGAGTCGCCAAGCAGACTTCTTCGTCTTGGCGGTATGATCCGTAAGAGAGATGTTTCGGAAGCCTTCTTGTTTGGCCAAGGTAGCAAAAGATTCGGCGGTGATTGTATCATCGCAAGCCCATCCCTTCAGCCACTTATCCACCATTTCGCGTTCTTCGGATGTCATCTGCTCCTTACCGAGAAATTGTTCAGAGATGACAAGGCGACCACCAGGTTTGAGCAGTCGGAAGGCTTCTCGTAGGAAGTCAGATTTATCCACGGCATACCCCACACATTCAATTGCCCAAACCACATCGAAGGAAGCATCCTCAAAAGGCGTATTACAATAGTCGGCCACTTGGAAATGGGTTTTGTCAGCTACCCCTTTTGCTTTACTATTGGCCGTTGCCTTGTTCACTTGGTTGGCGTTTAGGGTGATACCCGTTACAGAACACCCAATCGTTTGGGCGAGGAAGATTGAACTACCTCCTACGCCACAACCTGCATCCAACACCCGTTCATGTGCTTGAATCCTACCCGTTTCCGCCAATACTTCATTCTGGCGACGAAGGGCAGCACGAAGATTCGGCGTAGTTTCATCCCAGAAACCATAATGCATGGCCATACTCTCCTTCAGATCCCAAACATCTCGGTAGCTTACTTCGGCCTTATCGTAATACTCAATAATTTGTTGATGATGTGCGTGTTTATCTATTGCCATAGGCTTACGTCATTTTCAGGCAAAAGTACAGATTTTGGGGGAAGGTTGTCTGCCTAAGTTTCTTTTCGTAAATTATTATCCATCCAATGAACACCGCGTATGAAGTCATTTCCTTACCGCATCGTCCTTTGCATCCTTGCAGGAAGCATGTTGATGAGTACTTCCTGCCAATTGTTTCACAAGCAATCTAAACATCCCGATGTAGACGAATACCTCGAAGTGGATCGAGAGCCTCGCGCCTTGAACATGAAACGAGTCGTAGACCGCATCCAATATCCCGAAACCGCCCGCCAACGAGGCTTAGAAGAGAGCATCGTTTTCCGAGTATTGGTTGATAGACAGGGAGACTATGTAAAACATGAGGTATTGGGCAAAGGCGATCCCGCTTTAATTCGGTCGATAGAAGAAGAAATAGGCTCCTTGAAGTTTAGTCCCGCAAGATTAAACGGGAAAAGATTGAGCAGTTGGACGAATATCCCTTTCCGTTTTGAGATGAGGAAGGGCAATAAAAAAAGCCTCGATTGTTTTAAAATCGTGGAGGAAGCCGATGCCATATTGAAGGTCGATCCTGAGAGTTACGTGGCTTTATTCCAAAGAGGCATTTGTAAGTTCAAGCTCAATGAATTCGAACAATCCTTAGAGGATCTCAGCAATAGCATCGAATTCAACCCCGCCCGTATCGAATCTGACGAACTAGAAGCCGTAAAAGTATTATTCGCAAGCTACTACAATCGCGGCAACTGCCATTATAGCTTCCAACGCTACACCGAAGCCGAACAAGACTACGCTGCCGCCATTAAAATCGGGCGATCCATTCGATTGCAGGATAGCGCCGTCAATAAAACCCTCGTGAGCGTATATAACTACCGCGCCCTTACTTACATTCGACAAGACAATGCACAAGCAGCCGTGAGCGATTTGAATTCGGCCTTGGAGATCAATTCCTTTAGCTACTTGAGCTACCACAACCGAGGTTACGCCCATACCAAAGCAGGCGATTTCGGACAAGCATTGAAAGATTTCAACCGCTCTCTTTCCCTCAATCCCAATCAAGACTATCCCCTTCGGTCGAACACACTTAGTCATCGGGGCTTCGTCTACTTTATGTTGGAGGAGCATGGCAAGGTATTGCCAGACTTGGAGGAAGCCATATTGTTGAACCCCGACAACGGGAACGCTTACTTCAACAAAGGCGTAGTGCTATTGGAATTCGAAAAGAGGCGAGATGCTTGCAAGCAATTTACATTGGCCTTAAACAACCAATCGCTTTCACCTGATAGGAAGGCGAAAGCGATTGAATTGATCGAATTACATTGCGGAAAACGCTAAACTATTCCTTCAATAGCTTAACCACAGCACGTTGATTCCCAGCTGAGAGCGTGAGGAAGTAAAGGCCTTTAGGTTCGTCTGATAAGTAAATAGGAATACGTTTGCTAGGAGTATACGTATCGGCGAATACCGTCTTGCCCGCTAAGTCTTTCACCTCAATGGATACAGGCTCATTCAAGTCGTCGAATTCGAGGATGAAGAGGTTCGTGGAGGGATTCGGGAACACGCGGAATTCCGAACGGAAGCTACTTTCGGTGATCCCAACCGAAGTAACCGAGAAGCAGGCCGACGTATCAATACATCCCCCTTCATTCACCTGAACGGCATATTGTCCATTCTCCTCAGGCACGAATGTCATATCCGTAGCATTCGGGATTGCGGCATATCCTTGGTCACAATCCAACCATTGGTAGGTAGGAGCAGTTCCTGCTGCAGCCATAAGGCTATCGCCATTTTGGTTGACCGTTACATCGGCCTCATTGATGGTAAGGTTGATGACAAAAACACTATCGCATCCACCCATACGAACGGTATCAGGATACGTACCCGAAACCGTCAATATTTGTCCGCTCGGACTGATATAACTATCGCAAGCATCCATATTAATTGTAATAGGCTGAGGGAGGAGACTCGGAAGATTATCCTCTTCGGCCGAAATGACTTCGATGGAGTTCACCACAAAATCGGCGGCTAGTTGCGTTATGTCTATCAATTCGGATGCGACGCTCACATAGGCACCATTCTCCCATTGAGTGGTAGGCCAACGATTACCTCCCCAGATCTCAGGCCATCGCAACCGAACCGAACGATTGTCGTCCAATAGGCGAACTCCTGAAATAGCCGTAGTAGGCGTTGAGAAATGCGCGCCAAATTCGGCTCGAAGTTCGTGATCCCATAGATGCCATTTGATATGAAGCGGGAGACCAAGCGTCCAATCAACCAATTCCGCAACAAAGAGCGTATCACTAGTGGTTTCAGCGGGATTCTTTGCCTGAATCATCGCCACAGGAGGAGTCGTTGAAAAGTCGATACTCAATAAAATTGCAGGATCATCGCCTAGAGCCGTCAAACCATTGTCGCAATAGGCCGTTTCGTCGCTGTATGACCATACCCCAACGTGACACTTCGTATTAAAATTGAACAATGCTGGAGCAAAGTCGACTTCGGTTTCGATGATGCTTCCCTTTGGGTCATTCCACAAGAATAAATCTTGCGACTTGATCGAGGCCGTTCCTGTGAGTTGTGCCTGTAAATGAATCACATCGAAAGCAGGCATCGTATTTCGCTTGACGAATCCATTGCCAATATCAGGCGTACCCGAAAGGAAGTCATCTTGAAGTTGGATGATATGAGGATGTTCTACGAAATTGACGGCATCTCGGAAATGTTGGGAGTTGGTGGTACAATGTGCGCCTGCCGTTTCGAGGAACTTCCCTTTGATGTCATCAGGCACAAAGCCATTGTGGTAGATATTCATGATATCGCCCTCCCGAAAGTCATCATAGGAAGTCAGGATACCATAGCGTCGGTCAAACGATTGAACATAGTTCAAATCCGTCGCATTGAACGGGATTGTATACTCATAATGGCTGTTAGGCTGATGGGTCTCATAATCTTGATCAACCATACGGAGGTAAGACGATCCGCAATTGGGCAAAGAACCCATGAACCATTCAGGATACGTATACGCCAATACCGTAGACATACGCGCACCACCCGAATTACCAGAAGTATACACCCGCATACTATCAATATTGAGAACCTCCTTCAGGCGATATACGGCCGCCATGGCCACACCCATCCGAACGTCCACATTGATGCTATTGCCAATATTATCTCCTGCCACCCAAATCAACTTCTTCTCATCCAACACTTGTTGCCAAGAGCTGATGATTCCGCCATTATTACCAGAATTAATGAAAGTGATGAGGCCATAAGGCTCCGTTCCATCATAGCTTGGCGGAATATAAAGGTCGTATGTATAGGATGACAAAAGGGTATTGGGATCAGGATAGTAGTCGATATTCCCCCAACCCGATTGAGAGGGAAAAACCACACTCGTATTGACCAAGTTCCCAAGATTTTGATCCGCGATATTGCCCGTACCATAAGGGCTCATCTGTGCGAGGATGGGTTGCCCCCAGCCGAGTAAACATAAAACGAATAAAGAAGATAAAAATGCTTTGTGAATGCTATTCATAAGGAAATGTGTTTCGTAGGGATTTTGCTTGAAGATAGGGCGAATAAAAAGAATAGCAAATCAAAGGATACATTGGGGCCTGATGATTTTACAATGCTAACGCAAAAATAGCAGAAAGCTGATAAAGGGGTAAGGAAAATAGGAGAAAAGTTGGAGCAAGATTGAAACCCAGCAAACCACTCAATTATACGTCGAATTTCTTATCTTTATGCCCATCAACCGAAAAGCAGGTCGTATGAAGATACCCTATGGTGTAAGTAATTTTGCAGAATTAGTAGTAGGAGGCTACTATTACCTTGATCGAACGCAGTTTATTGAGGAAATAGAAGCCCTAAGTGCCCCCTATCTTATTTACTTGCGTCCAAGAAGATTCGGTAAGAGCCTATTTGTGTCAATGTTACAATGTTACTATGGCTATGAGTATCAATCTTCTTTCAATCAATTGTTTGGGCAATACTATATAGGGAAACATCCTACAAAATTGGCCAATCAATATTGGGTGATACGCCTGAACTTTAGTCGAATTCACACAGACACCTACGGAGATAGCTATCAGGGATTTTTGGCCAAAGTAAAAGAAGGAATCGAACGCTTCCGTATGGCCTATGCGGAAGCTTTTGCAAAGGTAGATTGGGGATTTATTGAAGGAATGTCTTCTCCCGAAACCTTGCTTGGCCGTTTCCTTAACGTCGTTGCAGGCCATCCCTCCAAACGCAAGCTATATGTATTGGTGGATGAATACGACCATTTCGCCAATGAGATTTTCGCCTTCGACCAAAGGCGATTCAAAGAGACCATTATGGGCAATGGTTTCGTGCGGAAGTTTTATGAGGGATTGAAAGAAGGGACGGAGTTCATCATCGAACGGATATTCATCACGGGTGTTACGCCCATGACCTTAGATGGCCTAACGAGTGGCTTTAACATTGGATCAGATATTTCCCGAACGCCTAGGTTTCACAATATGATGGGCTTCAAACGGGAAGAGGTCATGACGATGATGCACACATTAGGAGTGGAGGAAGAACAACTAGAACGGGTGATGGACGATCTCAGGTTTTGGTACAATGGATATCAGTTTGAAGGAGGCGCGAAGGAAAAATTGTACAATCCTGATATGCTGCTCTATTTCGCCAACCAATACCTCACAAATGGCCAATATCCCGAACGCCTACTAGATACAAATATCGCGACGGATTATGGAAAGCTTCGCTCCTTGGTACAAATGGAAGGCAGAACAAAAGTGCATCAAAACCTCATAGAGGAATTGATTCAAGAAGGGAGCATTCTAGGAGTTCTGAACCAAGGCCTTACTTTTAAGAAGAATTTCTCAGAAGATGATTTCATTAGTTCGTTGTACTATATGGGAATGCTTTCCATGAAAAACCATCTAGGAATAGTGAAACGATTTCACGTTCCTAATTCTGTGGTAGATAAACTATATCGAGATTGCCTCAAAGAATTATTAAACTAAAAGCCTCCAAAATCACCCTTTAAGTGTTTACCTTCCCCCTCACTCCATACACACTATAAAACCGCCCCTTCCCTCATTCACTCACTCACGGTCAACACACATATTATTTCATAAACCATGACATACGTAAAACACGTAAGCTTAGTATTGCTATCCGCATTGGCGGCAACTTATGCCTTTTGGAACCCCCACTCATTAGACAATCCCCCCAAGAAGCACGAACAGACCCAAGTGCTTGGAGGACATGAATTCGACGACTTGTCTACCCAAGACTTTGTACGGCTCTTTCTCGAATCGGAAGAAACCCGAGCGCGTATGATACAATACGCCTCCGATAAGTTGGAAGACCCATCCTTTGAGAGAGAAGAAATCTTCTTGCGGGTCTGTGACAGAAGGGTAGAGCTAATGCTAAACCCTTTCGATTTGAGAGGCAAGAAATGGATTACCCTTTTGGGCTCTCTCAATAAAACACTCTGGCTGACGGATAAGAAAAGACAACTGCCTTACACCTTGAAAGCAATCAAACCCAAGCCCGAGGTTTATGGCTTCAAAAGCAATCCGAAAGGAGATATGATTGCAATCGTTTTGGAGCAGGAAGGTAAAGAACTCACAACCCTTAGCCACCTTCCTCGTTATCTCTCCTCCTCGGTCGTAAAAACCAACCAACATACCTATATCGAATCAAGCAAAGAAACAGTCGAATTTGTCAAGGTAGTATGCGATGACTTTTTCAAAGCCATAGGCTCTATGGATCAGGCTGTAGATACCTACCAAGACATGATCACAACCACTTTCAAAGGGAAAAAGAGAGCATGTGGAGACTGTGAACTTCCATACATACACATTTCAGAGATTGCATATGGAGACGAAGTAAGGTTGCTCATTGTTCAGTATGGCTCAGGAGATCAGAGAAATGAATTGGGAGCAGGAAGAATGAAAGTGTATAAGTGGGATGAAGGCTTTAAGTTTGTTTGGTCGAAAGAAGGTTGGATGAATCCCTATATGGATATAGATGGAGACGGATTCCCTGAGTTTACTTTCGGCGAATACCTCGATGGCTACGGACTGACCAAGATTTATCCAGAAGAAAAAGAAATTACGCGCAATTGTCCTGGCGCATAAACAAAACAATCACTCACTCAATCACTCGAACAAATTAGCCTCCCAGCAATTGCTGAGAGGCCATCATCTTAGTATTTTAATTATGACATACGTAAAACATGTAAGCTTAGTATTGCTATCCGCATTGGCGGCAACCTATGGCTTTTGGAACCCCCACTCATTAGACAATCCCCTCAAGAAGCACGAACAGACCCAAGTGCTTGGAGGACATGAATTCGACAATTTGTCTACCAAAGACTTCGTGCGGCTCTTCCTAGAATCGGAAGAAACCCGAGCACGTATGATACAATACGCCTCCGACAAATTGGAAGACCCATCCTTTGAAAAAGAAGAAGTTTTCTTGCGCGTCTGGGACTTTAAAGAAGAGCTCATGCTAAACCCCTTCGATTTGAAAGGCACGAAATGGATCACCCTTCTGGGCTCTCTCAATAAAACATTCTGGCTGACTGATGATAAGAAACAACTTCCTTGTACCTTAAAAACAGTCAAACCAAAGCCCGAGGTTTATGGCTTCAAAAGCAATCCGAAAGGAGATATGCTTACAATCGTCTTGGAGCAAGAAGGAAAAGAAATCACAATCCTTAAAAACCTTGCCCGTTACCTTTCCTCCTCGACTGTCAAGACAAACCAACATACCTATGTGGAACCCAGCAAAGAGGCGATTGAATTGGCAAAGCTTACTTTCGACTTCTTTTTCGAAGCAGAAGGAGAAATCGAACCCATTATCGACACTTATCAAGATGTTATCTCCATGAGATTTACAGGGAAAAAGAAGCTGAATGAATCATGGACATTTCCTAGCGTGGGGCTTTCAGAGATTATATATGGAGATCAAACAAGGATATTAGTCATTACGCATGGTACTGGAGAATATGCAGGAGATTGGGGAGATGGAAGAATGAAGGTTTATAAATGGGATGAAGGCTTTAAGTTTGTTTACTCAAGAGAAAAAGTCCTGCATCCCTTTATGGATGTAGACGGAGACGGATTCCCTGAGTTTTTCTTCGACGAATACCTTAGCGGTGCTGGAGTTATCAAAATTTATCCAGAAGTAAAAGAGATTACGCGCAATTTTCCTCGCGAATAAACGAATCATCACTCACTCGAACAAAATGGCCTCCCAAACCACTGGGAGGCCATTATCTTAGTATCTTATTCCACTTATTTCGGAAACCATGACATACATAAAACAACTGAGCCTACTCTTGCTATCCGCATTCGCAGCAACTTACGCCTTCACCCAATTCCCCAAGAACCATGAACACAATCAAGCCAACGAAGTACACGAATTTGACACACTAATTGGAGCAGCTTTCCTCAGCCGCTTCTTAGAATCCGAAGAAACAAGGGAGCGAATGATCGCCTATGCTTCCAAGAAAATGAGCAAAGCATCATTCAAACAAGAAGACATATTCTTGCTGGTTTGTGGCGAAAAAGAATTGAAGATTAATCCTGCTGATTTGAGGGGCAAAGAATGGATCACCCTGCTGGGCTCTATAAACAAAACCCTATGGCTGACCAATGAGCAGGAACAACTGCCTTGCACCTTGAGAGGCGTTCAGCCTTATCGCGCGCTATATCCGTACCCTTCCAAAGGGAACAGGAATGCCGACTTGCTGATCATAAGCCTTGAAATGTATGGCAGGAAATTGACATCCATAAACTCCCTCCTGTTTCGGTATCTCTCTTCTTCGCGTTTGAAGTCGAACGAACAGACCTATCTCGAACCCAGCAAAGAAACCCTTGACTTTGTGAAACTTTCCTATTCCTCTTTTTGGATGCCCAACAGCCCTGTGGAGGAAAAAATTGTAAGGTATAAAGAAAAGGTCTCCGTAGTGTTTGAAGCGAAATACGCGCTTTGCCCAGATTGCGACTATCCTCGCTTGCAAGTCTCCGAAATTATGTATGGCAATAAGATGACATTGATCGTCATTCAACATTATACAGGGCAAGGAGGGACAGATTGGATCGACGGACATACGAAAATATATAAGAAAGAAGCAGACGGCCGCGAGTTTATTTGGTCGAGCGATATAACAGGCATGCAAATCTTTCCCTTTCGGGATGTAGACGGAGACGGATTCCCTGAATTTACCTTCAGCGATCATTTTGATGGCCACGGACTCATTAAGATACATCCCAAAGAAGCTGAGATTACGCGCAATTGCTCTGGCGGATAAACGAGTGGCCTCCCAAACCACTGGGAGGCCATTATTCTATTCTACCTATTCTACAACCTTCAACACAAACTCCCCTCGCCCCTGCATAGCCGTATTGACTACCTCGAAAAACGTTTTGCCTTCTCCCTCCAAAGGTTTCGCATCGAACAAGAATTCCTCTTTCGGCTCAATCCATAGGATATCCTCGGGGGCAGCCATTCCGATCTGGTTCGAGAGGAAAAAGCCCAAAGGCACACGACCTGTATTGCGAATGAGGTAACGTGTCGGCTGCGTGATTTCCCGATCCAATACCCACGTCCGACTACGTGCCGAAATGATCACCTTATTGTCCTGCAGCTTCTTGCGCTTCGCCTTAGGCGGGATATAGGGGCTACGCCTCCTCGGATTCTCGATAAACACAAATTGTGATACCTTTTCTACCCGCAAAATAAACTTCCACAACCTATTGAGGTGCTTGATGCGCTGAACAGTCAGCTGCTGACGCTTGAGCTTAAATTGTGCCTGCTCCTGATAGGCTTCTTCCAATGCCTGAATCGCTTTATCGCCTGCCGTAAGGAAGGAAGCATGTGCACCAGCCTTCTGTAATTCCTGCGTATACTGCTGAACCGTTTCGCGTATCATCTTCATAAACAATACCAGTTGGTCGTTGCGTTTGCGCGCCTTTCGGTAGAGCGATAGGCCAAACACCTTCATGACATCGGGATTGTCGGAAAAGGCTATTTCTGCGAAATAGCGAATTTGTGTGAAGTACCGCTCACTCAAGCTAATGTTCTGGTTGAGGACGATGGTATAAAGTTCGAGTTGGAGGCGTGCGTCCTGATCGAGTTCGAGGTTTCGCGCTGCAACCTCCTGTTGAAACTTCGCCACATTGGCGGCATTCAAGGTAGTGTCAAACCTCTCAAATACAGGGACATCCTTCTGTAATTGATTCCCCATGACCCTTGCAAAATAGAGCAAGTCAATGTCTTTAATCTTAAACTTTCGTGTTTCTTTGGACATAATGATAGGTATATAAAATGTGAAAAATATATGTGTTGTTATTGTATAAGTGAATGCAGGGATGACGTTGACGGATGCCAAAGCATGCCAATACGCATCTATTGCCCCTAAAATAAGGGCGATTATATAGGCCTCTCGCCGAATATGCCATGTGGCACAAGTCGGATGAGTCTTTACCTATTTAGAATTGATTTATAGCAAAAGTATGGGAGAATTTCCCTTGCGTAGGTGTACGAAAAGTAAGGAGCGAGAAGGTGCGTATTTCGGTAAGTAATCGTCCATTGTTTGCGGAATTTAATGGTGTTTTATCTATAAGACGTTCGGCCAATCCGAAAAGTTATGGTTTATTTAAAAAATAATCGGATGCCCTGAACCGTCGCTTATAAAGACGGGAGGGAGAAGAAAGATGTTAGGAGAAAATACATTATATATGGATAGTTTGATGTAAGGTTGGCGGATGAAAATGTCGAAAATATGCGAAAAGTCTCCGCGAACGGAGCCAAAGCCTTACCGCCTATGCGGAAACCTCCAAGAATGGGGGTAAAGCCAATCCGACTAAGGGAAAAGGGGAGGGGATTTTGGCGGAAACCAATCTGCAACGGCGTAAAATGAATCCGACGGTGAGAAAAGGGAGTAAAGCCCTGTAGGAAACCGATTCGAATGGGCGTAAAGCCAATACGAACGATAGAAAAAGGGATTCTGTGCCAAAGGAAGCAAATTCGACTCTGCGTAAAGCCATGGGTACAATTGTCCCAGCAGCTTCCCCCTCCTTCGAATCAGTTTTTCGAATATACCTATCCTGTTTTCTCCTTATCAAAAAGATTTCCTCTTTATTGATGAGGATTTTACACACCTCCATAAGGGTTTCCTCCCTACAAGATTCCATTTTTGCTCCATTCTCAGCAGTTTCCCCCAAATACTCGTCTTCCTTCAGTATAGCGTGGAGGTATATCCCTTGATAGCCGCTATTTTTATGGTTTGCTTAGCTGCTTCTCACCTATGCCTAATAGCTTGATCAACAGTTGTATAGCTAACCATTTGGGCGAGATTGTTTGGCACATTTACCTAGGCATTCCTCGCCTAATCCCTTCAGCATTGCCCCATATCCTAGCGGTTTTCTTCCTGAAATTGCTCCCAACCGTGATGCGTTTGCCTATGTTTACTTTAGGGATATGATTTTCTTCTGGTATGTAAGCTTTTGTTTGTTTTGGTAGGAATATTGTTCGATAAAGGGGTAAACCAATTTCTTTTAGGCAAAATCGTATCCTTTTTTGATTTGCACCCTTCTATCCTCTCCACTTGTCCAATGAAAACTTGTACGAGAGCGTTTAGGTCTGTACTTACTATGAGTTTCTCTTGTATTGCCCATAAATTTTCTTGGTAAAACTGTAATAGGAAGGGTAACCATTTATATGTACAGGGTATTATCTATTGTCTAGCGAGTTATTATTATTAGGTTATATATAGCAAAACTTTACGGTACAATAATGAATGCCATATTTATGGCAACTAGGATTTAATGTGTGTTAATCTTATCTATTGGGTATTTCCCTATATATTTTGAAAAGTCATGAAGATGCGTGTTAAGACAAGAGAGGAGATTGCCGAAGAATATGGTATCTCACGAAAAACATTGTACAATTGGTGCAAACAAGCCAATTTAGGTATTCCGAAGAGGGGCTTTCTGCGCCCATGTGACCAAAGGAAAATTTATGAAGCTTTTGGCTATCCCTTAAACTGTAAGGGGAAGTGATTGATTATCAATAGCTAATGTAGCTACTTTGATGCTTATCCATTGCTTTTATGCTTCTTTTCCTGCCTTACCCAAACTTCCCTGAAGTTTCCCAAACTTACCCAACTGTATGTTCTATAATTTCTTTACTTTGTATTAACGAATTTAATGAAAGAACTATGACACTCTAAATTTTTACACTAACGATTGTATATTACCAGCTTATTATAAGCTACATTCAATTTATTGTTGCGCTAATGTATGTGCATAAATAACACCCAAATTTATAGGTATCGCTGCTATATACCACTTTATAGTGATATCGAATGCGCTATGTTCAGTTGAAAACGTATTGATTAAAGGGACTCCAACAGTAGTCAGAAGGCAATAAACCGTCGCTATGTTTGTAATCATATTCGCTGTTGTTTTTGGGGTGAATAGTAGGTTCATGTAGGATACGTTTATACATAATGAGTACCCGCCTTTTGGCTCTGTTGGATCCATGATCCATAATTGGTAATGCTCCAGCGATCTGTTTGTGGGTTGTTGGAGCTTTTTATGGGTATAGTTTTTTGCGCGATAAAAAGGAAACCCTTCACTCAACTTGCCTTTTCGTTGGCCAATGGAAACCCCTTGATTGTCAAGTGGGAAGTGATGAATTACTAGGATAATATTCGCTTTTTGGCTTGTTTTCTAAGGATATATAATGGGTGATTGATTATATATTGGGTGAAATGTAGGTTGTTTTTGGGTATTATACCTACCTTGCAGCTTTACTGATTGTTCATTTAATATTTAATGTGCCTTATAATATGAAGACTTCTATTGTTATTGAGAGTTCATCTCGTAAGATACGTGTTGGCTTCGCTACGGAACAACAGCCTCGTTTTGTTTTTCCCGCTTTAGTAAACGGAAATAATGTCGGAGAGAATGCTTCAGGTGGAAGCTATCCAATGGATGAGTTTGGCATTGTGACTGACTGGGATGGGATGAAGAAGTTGTGGAGCCATGCCTTCAATTTGTTGGGTGTGAATCCTTCTGAGCATTTTGTTTTGCTCACTGAAGCTCCTATGAACCCCAAAAACTATCGCGAAAAATTGACACAGATTATGTTTGATACCTTTAAGGTTGGGGGCATGTATCTAGCAGTGAATAGCACTTTAGCTGCTTATGCAAGAGGGGTGTATACAGCACTTATTGTTCAGATGGAAGAAGAGTCGGTATATGCTGTTCCTCTTTTTGATGGGTATGTGCTGACCCATGCAGCGCTTCGGTTTAGTAAAGGAGTGGAAGATAGCTACGTCCCTGAATTGATCTATGATGCTATTATGAAGTCGGATGTAGACGTTCGTAAGGAGTTAATTCCTAAGATAATACTCGCTGGAGATGTTACCTATGCTTCAGGTTTGGCTAGTCATTTGGAAAAGGAGATTCAAAAGCTACTTCCTCAGACGTATTGTAGGTTTGCTAAGGTTGTGGAGCCTGCTGACCGATCGATATTGACATGGAAGGGAGGATGTGTTCTTGCGAGTAATCCGAATTTTGGCCAATCTTGGATTTCACCTGCTGAGTATAGTGCAAGTGGGGCTACTATTGTACATAGAAAGTGCTTCTAAGAAGCTTTTGATTATAGAATGCGATTCCTATAGGGCTTTTGGGGCTTTATAGGAGTCTTTTTTTACACCCAAACGGCGAATATACGTTTGTTTTCAGCTTCTATCCATTCCATCCGCCAAGACTTCGCTTGCTTATGTTCGAATATAAGCAGGAAACCTGTGTCTACTTTATGGATATTGAGATAATCCACCAATTGGGCGATGCCTTGAGTGTGGGCTTTCTCTCCATACCAACGTTTCAGTTCGATGATATAGCGGTGTTGGAAGTAGGTCACGACTACATCCAATCGTTTTTCGAGGGAGATTTGTACTTCCTTGAAGGTATAGCCGCCGCCATTGATAATAGGGGATAGAAAAGCGAGGAATACGAGTCTGCCATTGCGTTCTAGGAAACTCGAATCCTTTTTGCTGAATTCTTCCTTCATGAAGGATTGGAATTTCTGGAGTACGGCCTCCATGTCTAGTTGGTTGTTGGGTAGGCGGAAGTGCCCTCCATAGTTATGACCACTTTCTGATCGTACTACGGTTTTGGTAACCATGTAGTTGTATATCCGTTGTTCGTATATTCTGTTGTGAATTTTGACCGTACCATTGTGAGAGAAGATTCCGTAGGTGAGGCCGAGATATATAATTGTGTCATCTTTATTAAAAGCAACACTTTCTCCTTCAATTATAATTCGATGCACAAGTTTATAGAGAGCTTGATGATGCTCTAAGTTGTTAATAAGGCTATCAAAGTTGGTATCATTGTGCTTTAAACTATATTGAACAGCCGCATTGATATGTTTTAAATCCCAATGTTTTTCTCCCGTTTTAGGTAATATACGTTCTGCAATGATTTGGCAAAGACGAGAAACTAAGAAAGGATAACCCGAAGTATGGTAATATAGGGTCTCACTTATTAAAGGGATATTCATCGAAATATTTTCCGCTTCACTATATTCGCGCAACATCGATGCTATTTCATCTGAACTGAAGCTCATACGAACCATAAAATCTGCAGCAATATTCCAAGGGCTGTTAAGGCTTCTTTCTGCTTTGGGATGAATTTTTTGTTTTAGTAGTTTTACATTATGTATACCAATAAGAATAACACTATGAAAAGTAGGGAAGTAGTCGCGTATTAAATAGTTGGATCTAAGCATTCCTAGAAAATCAAGAAATATCTTGAAATTGCAAGCCTTGTCTACTTCATCAATGAGCAAAACAATTTTTTTTTCACTCTTCTGAGTAAGTGAACGAATGAGCCTCGCTAATTTTTTAAAGCTTTGTATATTAGGTAGTTCTGATTTTAGAAAAAGGCTAAGGTCTGGATGATTTAACGCAATAAATTCTTCTAGTAACTCTGCAAATGTTAAACAGAAATGAGTTTCATTTTGGAAGACTTTTGTTCCAAGATCTTCAAAAGTAGTAGGTACGACTAAGTATCCAGGGTGTTTCTGTAGGATCTTTACTATCTCAAATAAGGTAGTTGTTTTTCCATATTGACGAGGACGGTTTATCGTGAAGTATTCTCCTTGATGAATGAGGCTCAATGTTTCATCAAGTTTGGAAGATATATCAACCATGTAATGCCATTGGGATATACACCTTCCTGTTACATTAAATCTTTTCTTCATAAGCAATTGTGCTATTCTTTCTTTTCAAAGATACATATTTCCCCTATAATTCTCCCCTCCAAAAAACAAAAGACCGCAAAGGGTGGGTTACCCTTTGCGGCGATATAAGACACAATAAGAAAAACGTTATTCTTTGATCCATTTCTTGACCCATACTTTCCCGTTGAGGGAGTAATGGAAGAGGTACATGCCTTTGGCGAATCTGCTTACGTCGATAGGAGCAGACTTCTGTTGGGTTTCGTGAACGCCTGTGAGTAGGCTGCGTCCGTGGAGGTCGCTGATGTGCCATTCAATGGGCGTGCTATCAGCTGATTCGAGGGCGATGTGGAGAGATCCTTGGGTTGGATTCGGGTAGAGCTTTAGGCTATGCGCCAATGCCTGATCGTGGGTTGTGGCTGTGGATTTGGTGGGGATGGGGTAGGGGCTACGTCTTGCTTGTACCCGAAGGTTGTAGCCGTTGATGCTCCACGCATCCGCCAATCCAAATAGCTCTATATGAAGGACTTCTCCTTGTGTTCGATCGTTCAATACCAAGACTTTATCTTGTCGCCCGCTCTCAATCACGGAATCAATCGCACTGCCATTGTCGTCGAATATGCGTATGCCCATCTCGTCGGGGAGTCCGCTTAGACGAATTCGTAGGTGATTCGCGCTCCCAACCGTATGGCTATACCAATCGATGTCTCCCCTCGGGCAAATGCTCGCGCTTCGGTTGATGCCCGTAAGGGGGATTGGTGCGGCATCTGTAGAGAGATCGTTGGGTTCGAATACATCTCTACGACAACCTACATTCGGGAGTTCGATGGTGAAGCGAGTCGGAGCTGCATTTGCGCCATCTACCACCAATACATAGGTTGGGGGAGTGGCGGGGAGATTCTCTACTTCGAGGGTTAGGATCCCTTCGTCGGGTCGGATGCTTCCGCAAGCAATGGGGATTCCTAAGGTCGGATTGCTCCCGCATTGCTCTAAGGGAAATATAGCTGCTTCAATGCCCGCAATTTCCCCTTTGAGATTCTCCAATCCTTTGATTTCGAGGGTGAAATGGTCTACGCCCATGGCTGTTCGGCTGCTCATATCGGGTAGGACGAAGAAGGCGGGATTGTCGTTGAGGTTGCCGAGCCCTGTGCAAGTAGGCATGCTGTCGATGCGGGTTTCGCAGGAAGTTTCGGCCTCTGTACGTTCGCCTATGGGTGTGTAGGCGCATACCTCGTTCAATACTACCGATAGATTGCGGGCGGGTGCGGTAACGGCATTGACCATAAACGCGTCAAACTCTATCTGATTGCCCCAACCTGGTCTTGTGCTTTGGCAAAGGAAGCCTACCTCTGTGACATTGTCGAAGTCAATGGTTTGGAAGGTGTTGAAGCTATCGGGCATGATGACGAATCCGTCTCCTTCGAAGGTCGGGTCGAATTCTGCCCAACGCATACCCGTTGTGGCATTGTTTCCAAAGCCTTTCAATTCGATGAGGCCTATGTCGTTGCTTTCGAATTCAGATATGTAATAGGTCGAACAATTACGGACGATAAAGCGGGTCTGAGGATTCTGGGCAATAATGAGGTTTAAGGCCAATGTGCTCGTGGTTGTATCGTCATTGAAGCCCGTCGGAACGATGGCCATATTGTTTAAGAATTGCTCTTTCTTCCACATAAAGCAGGCACTCAATCGACTCGGATCGTTTCCTCCTACCTGTCCAATCATTGCCCAAAAACGATTTGGGGCAAAGCCTGTATCATTGACGCGCAATTGCATGACATAGTCTTCGGCTGTATCAGGCGTTACATCGAAGGTGATTCCGCCATAGAATTGGGATTGGCTCTCATCGGTTTCATATATATAGTCGCCAGTTTCGGTACTGAATGGCATGACATACATCATGCTGTCAGGGTTATGTACAGGAAAACGGTTGAGGGTGGCGGTTGTGGGTGCTGTCCCTTGGAAGTTGATGATATTACCTCCACTAGGGAAATTGACAAAGAATTGGACGCTATTGTCCTCGCTATTCGAAATGAGGTTGCCAACGCCTGCTAGGTTTTGGGCGGCATCTTGAGGGATATTGGCCGTAAGCTCGCCGTCGGTTGTCATGCCCGCAACCGCTACATTATAGGTCGTGCTATCGAAGGGAGCAATTTCTGTAACGACTGCGCTCATGGGATTGGCCGAACCACTTAGGTCAATATCGCTGCCATCGAAGCCAATGACTGCTTGATTGAAGGTGGCCGTGAAGTTTACATCCGAAACGAATGCAGGATCGCTTTGGGTGGTTGATTGTTCGAGGGTGACCAGTGGAGGATTCGACAAGTAGAAGTCTACTGAATTGTCTACGCTCGTTGAGGCCAAATTGCCTGCCCCAAATAGGTTTTGGATTCCCCCTACAGGAATGGTAACCTGTACTGTTCCGTCCATTGTCATACCCGAAACCGCTATATCGAAAGTCGTTCCGTCAAATGGTTGAATCTCGGTGAGGGTGGCTGTGGTGGGAAGTGCTGTACCTTCGAGCAATACATCCTCTGGGTCAAAGCCTGTGATGGCTTCGCTGAAAGTGGCCGTGAAATGTACGGGAGCTTGTAGGGCAGGATCGTCTTGCCCCATAGCTTGTTCAAGGCTAACAGTAGGCGGATTGGCGACATTGAATTGTACAATATGGTCAATGGCTGTTGCCTCATAGTTGGGATAGCCTGCCGCATTGGTTGCAACCCCTTCAGGGATTTGTATGTAAACGGAGCCTTCGAGGCTCATGCCCGATACAGCAATGTCATAGGTTGTACCATTCATAGGCCCTGTTTCGGACACGCTCACATTCGTCGGACTCGCTGATCCTCCGAATACTACATCCGTGCTATCAAAGTCGTTAACGGGATGACTGAAGGAAGCCGTAAAGTGAATTGGGCCACTTACGGTAGGATCGGCTTGGGTATCGGCCTGTTTGATCCATACTGAAACATCCTCATCAGACAATCCCCATGCTTGGAAGGAGTTGAAAGAAAGGCCATTGCCCCATTCTTGGCGAGTGGTTTGCGCCACAAAGCCTATCTCAGTTACATTGTCGAAGGATACAGCTTCCCAGCCAACTAATGGCTTCGGAATGCCAAACTCTTGGGTGGTAGGATTGTATTCTCGCCAACGCTTGCCTGGTCGAATGGAATTGTTGAATTGATCGAATACATAATAACCTGGCCCCGTCGCAACGAAGTCGGATATATAGTAAGTCGAATCGTTCTTGATAAGGAACCGAAGTCCGCCGTTTCTGAGGCTCGTCAGGTTAATGGCGAATCGACCGACGGTTGCGGTTGCGTTCGGATCTGCGAATTGGTGCTTCTTCCAAAGGAAGCAAGTTCGTACATCAGAAGGTTGTCCCATTCCTGCGCCTAGTAGTATCGTAAAGGTAGAATCGAACTGTCGATAGAGGTAGGTATAGGGATTGAGGGCATTTGGGCTTTGATCCATTAATATCCCCCCATAGAATTGTCCCTCTGGATAGCCAGGCGTATTGAAAATATGGTTATTGGTATCCGTACTAAATGGAATGATTTGGGCAACGACCGTTCCTGTGCTATCGGTAATATCCGTTACGCTTCGATTCTCGGTGATTCCACTCGTTGGAAGCATACTCGCCCGAAACTCCAATAAGGAGTTGCCTACTGGTGGCGAACTAACGCTTGTGGTATCCTCCCACCAAGGAGGCGTATTACAATCCATGAATTGCTTCACGGCCGCAAATTTAGGCCGCGACATATAGACATCGTTATGATCCTCTAAGAGTCCCCAACTTCCCCACTTACTCGGATAGCTCATTGAACTAAACATGGCCATCATCTCTCCTCCTGCATCCTTCCATCGATTGAGGTATTCGAGGTAGACATCTTGCATGCGAGCGGCACGATTGGTTGCGATGAAGGCGGCGGTGAGGTCGTCATCGTTTTCAGCTCCCAAATAGCCTGCTAAGTGCTGGCCTGATTCATAGGCAATGAGCTTGAGGCCTCGGGAGTTTGCGCTTTCAGCTTGTTGTCGTACCCCATCCATTAGAAGCGCCATATCATCAGCGCAATAGTCGAGCATTTCATCTGTTGTATATTGCGATACTTCGTCGGCGGTATTGGGATTACCTAGGAAGCTTCCAAAGTAAGGCGCAATTGCGAGAGCATCCGCATGGAGGTAGGCACTATCATAGTCCATGATTTGGGCGGCTCCAGACACATTGATGTTTTGCCACGCCAATACATTGATGATTCGTTCGGGATCGTTGAAGACCGAATCGAATATATGGAACATCTCCACGGATCGTTTGGAGAAGTATAGGCCTCGTGCTTCCCATGGATTGGTGGATAGCCCTTGGGCAAGTCCTTGGGTTTCGGCATAGCCTGCTTGTGCAAAGATGCCGTTCCATACCTCATTGGAATATTCGACGTAAATATTGAGGTTGGGATCTAGGCTATCGCGTACGAGGGCTGCGAATTGTGCCATATAGTCATCGTCTGCGGCATGCGGAAGGCAGAACCATGGATCTGCCTGTAAGCGATTGGCAATCTGAATAAGGTATTCGAGGGCGGTTTCGCCTGCTTGTGTTTGGGAATAGGTCTTTTTACGATCGCTCCATACTTGGTTTTCGTTATTGTTTGTATGAAGCATATCCATGAATCGAACCATCTTAA
>Ga0163111_10000227_pt1 | contig 33704 bp, 16 predicted proteins | sample CRUFie1St18metaG_FD_109645 | JGI IMG/M metagenome (GOLD analysis project Ga0163111, IMG submission 109645) | Marine microbial communities from the Costa Rica Dome - CRUD Field 142mm St18 metaG | ecosystem: Environmental > Aquatic > Marine > Oceanic > Photic zone | place: Costa Rica: the Eastern...
CCAAACAGTTTGATTTGCTCATCCACAAGATCCTGAACGAGACCCTGTTCGCCACTGTGACCTGCGTAGTAAGTTGGAAAGTAAGGACTGGTAGGCATTTTATCCGATCATATCCATTGGTGGAATTGCGTACTTGCTGAGAACTTCAGATTCAATTTTCTCAATCTCTGCAAGTGCGTCTGTGTAGATTTCTCTACCGTTAAGTGTCACACCGCCAGGTAGTTGAACGTTGTTATATTTAATTAAATTCATACCCCACTGTCTCTTCATCAGAGCTGTAGCATATTTCTTAACAAACATATCATTGTTCATCTCTGTAGCGTCTGTAGGATCATTAAGACGATGACATTCAATGAGAACATTGGTTCCTTCTTTGAGGAAGTCTTTGTCAATATCCAAATACAGACGATCACGGCGTGCTGTAAATCTAAACTGTTGGAAAGATCCATTGTTTAGAACCATATCTAGAGTTTCTAGATATTGCTTATTCATATAATAGTTGAGGATATCAAGTGATCCAAATGCATAGAGATCATTCAAGAACAATTGATACTCAACGCCAAAAAGATTAGAACGGATTGAGTTACTAACAAGACCAAAAACTCTAGTGATACCAACTACATGATCAGGAATTGGAATGAAATTTGTTGCTTCTTTCCAATCAGTTGTACCTCTTGTAGTAGTTACACTAGCAGCAAACCTTGTTTTATCATCAGCAGTAATTTCGTGATATAAGTAAGCACGCTCCATACCGTTGTAACAGTTCTCTTGGAAGAACTGAAACGTGTCGTCTATTACGTTATTGACCTGTTCGTCATCAATATTAACTTGCAACACGGGTTCGCCAAGTTGCCTCTTGCAATATGTGATGAGTTCAGATCTAGAACTTGGAGATGCCATTACACACAAAAATCCCTTCTTACCTATTTAGGAAGAAGGGATTTGGTATTTATTCTGCTGTAGGTGCTTCAGGCTCGCCTTCTGGTTTTGCCCCTTCGTCTTCTAGTAGTCCTAGAGTTTCAAGACCACCTTGCAGTTTAATTTTATACTCTTTTGCTTTTTGAAGATTTTCTTCTAGTTCTCTGATTTGTTTATCAGTAGTAGCAATTTGCTCTTCAAAATTTTTCTTAAGTTGTGTAGGATCCATAGTAATCACAAAAATAATGTGTGTACTATTTATCTTACAAACATATAGTTCATTCTTTTTCCTGGTCTTCTGTTGGAGTTACTAATAGGAGTTCCACAGCAGGTTCCAATAGTGGAATTGCTTCCAAAACCATATGTCTGCTGTGTTCCATCTTTAGAATACCAACCCCATTGCATTGCTGGTGAATTGTGACCAGTTAGAACTCCTGTTTGGTTTGTTCCAGAGCAGTAAACACTACCTTCTCTTGCACAACATGAGAACATATGATTACCGTCAAGTGTATCTTGACGGAGAACTCTACCAGAGGTATCACTACTAGATGTAACATTAGAAGCGTTTGTCATGATAAAACTTTCTGATGGATTTGTAGCATCAGAACCAAGAGCATAAAAAGTACCACCTCCGTATGTAGCAATATCACTGGAACTTTGATAATCTTGGTATGTAGAGGATTGGGATCCACCAGAGTTTGTAATGTTTGCTCCTTGAGTATTCCAAAGTCTAGCTGGATCTTGAATGACATTTTTATGGAACTGCGTAAACATTGGTGAATGTGACAAAGATGTAGATGACCCAGCACCAACACTAGATGAAACAGGATTATTATTGTTAAATCCAGATCCAGTGTATTCTTGTCTGCTTACATTACTAACACCATCCGTGCAAGCGTGCATCATCCATCTACCACCAAACGTTCCATCTCCAAGTGCTTTATTGACACGGATAATATCTCTTATGTTAAGACACTCATAAAGATATCCATTTGGAGAAAGAGAATTCAGTCCACTATTGTTTGTGTAAGATACACCACCGTCGTTCTGTAATCCATAATTTCCTGAGGTCGCTTGGTTGAAATCATACTTGATACCAAGTGTCCATCCACCACCTTGTGTAGTCATGTCACACCATACTTGGAATGGTGCTGCTGAACTATTTTGTCCAGAAAATGATGCAGGGTTTAACCAAAGAGGACCCTCTAATGCCTGAACATCTGCTTGAGTACCACCTCCAGCAATAACATCAACCAGAATTGAAAGCGCACTTCCTGCTGCTTTATCAGGAGAACTTCCATCCAACACACTAGATGTTGCTTTAATAGTGCTCCATTCTGTTCCATCCCAGATGGCAAGAAGTTTTTGATCTGTATCATAGATCATAAACCCAGCATCTGATGAAGTTAAGTTTGTTGGATACTGATTTTCTCCAGCAAATCCAGCAAATTGGATACCTACAGTAGAACTAACTCTGCCTACTTGAATTTGTCCTGTATTTAACTGACCCATGTTACTCCGTTCTTTGGGATGATATTACTCTGTAAGAGTATTTATCGTTTCCCACAAGCGATGGCATAAAATTCATAGATATACTAATTCTATAATCTAACTCATTTTTTTGATATCCATGACTGAGATTTGATTGCCAAAGAAGAAGTTCACCTTCATTTGGATAAACCAATACATCAGAATTATATTTTCCTGGATTTGATGTGTCTTGTTCTAATATAATAGCTGGACGTGATGAATGTGTTGAATTATCACTATGTCTAAACGTCAATGGCGCATGACCATTTTTAAAATTTAAGTAGTACGTTCCTGATATGTATGAATTGGTGTGAAAGTGAGGATATTGACTTCCACCTTTGTTGCATATATTCAACCAACTATCGGTTACTACCATTTTTTCTTCTAAGACATATCCAAGAGATCTAACAAATTTTGAGCACTGTTCTTCTAACCATTCTTTAAATGGTTCTAAACCATTTCTATGCAAAAAAGATTTTCCGCTTTGATTATCTAAATGAAAGAGTTTTTCTGACATGCCATTGGTTTCTAATGGTTTGTCATCTATCATTGGAATAACAATTTTTTTGAGAGATACATGATCTTCATACATTTCTCTACATACCGCATTGGGAAAAATATCAAATAGTTCCATTATTTTTTTAATACAAATACAACAATTCCATTCCACCACGAAGACGAATCTTCCAACTCATCTGTTAACAAAATTCTTTCATATAAAATTTTGAGATTATTTTTCTCAATAAAATCTTTAGAAGATTCTACCACGTCTTTGAAATTTGCATCATCAATAACTAACACAAACTCATCATCTGTGTATTTTAGAATATGTTCTAAACATTGTGTCTGTGTCGCAGCATCATGCTCACCATCATAGAAAATAGTATTAACATTTTTGTTGAAATTAATTTCACTAGTTCCTCTAATATCACCTTCCATTACAACAATATCACTATTGTCTGTCCAAATATTCTTGACATTAGATATAAAGGTATCAAGAGATCCTTCATTCCCTTCCCAAGGAATATCATTTCTGTATGGTTTGATGTTTTTATCTTCCCAATGGTCTGATGCATAAGCTGTTACATCGTTACCTTGAATAGCAGCACAGAATGTGCTTCCATTATAGACACCAACTTCTAAGTATCTTGTATCTTCATATGAACAAAGATTATTCAAGAAATGTTTTACTGTATCAGAAGATAGACCTTCTATATTGTGATTGTATTTTGACTCTTTTTTTGTAGCATTATTAATAGATGTTAGGCACTTATCAATTAAAGGATGAAGTTCTCTGTCTTGCTTTTTGATATGTGCATCAACAACAGACTCACAATAGTTACATTCCCAGCAATCAAACTTACATGTTTTGATTTTTTTTCTCCAAACATCAATAGGTCTATCTTTAATGTTTAAATTTTTCATGTATGGATCTAATTGTGGAAACAAAATACTCTTGTTATCATTCCACTTATCAATAATATCCATACTTTCTTTAAGACGCATCATACTTTCACGTCCATGCATCTTGAATACATCAATTCCGAGATCAATAAACTCTTCCCAATCCTCACGCCATGGCGGAAGATTTGCCATCTTTAATGATGCAGAAGAGTCTTCATACTCCCACGTAGAACAAGAAACTCTACTGATAGTATCATTGAAATATTGTGGTCCATCTCCAGACCTAGTGCAATTAAATTGGTAATGTTCAGGCATGATAGGACAACCACCCCAACACCCTTCATTTGCAAGTAAAGAAATCTTTACTGGTTTGCCAATTGACTTACAATAATCTTTAGCATCTTTAATTCTTTTTAGAGCATCATGATCACGCATCAAATCTCTGTCTAGATTGACATAGTTAAATCCTGCTTTTGCTGCAGCAACAACTTCATTAGCTCGTGTCACTTCACGAAGAATTGTATTCTTAATAAACAACTCTGGAAATTCTTTTTGAATTTGACCTGTAGAAACCCATGTTGTATGAGGCAAGGTTACAATACGAATACCTTTATCATACAAGGGTTTGAAATTTTCAATCCAGATATCTAAATTTTTTTGATCTGGTCTTACCCACATATTGTTAAATGTGGCAGACAAAGGAATACCAGACTGCTCAGAAATCCATAGAGCATTGATACTAGTTCCTCTTACTGGATCGTTCTCAAAAATATCACCCATCGCATCCTGACTAAAAGGAGGAATACGACAGGTGAAGTACAAGTCATAAATTAAATGTTTATTTCTTTTTAAGAATGGGACAAATACATTCTTAGTAAACTTTGAATCTCCTTTTGGATTAATTGGAAGACTGAAGATATCTTTCATTAATTTCATCAAGTAGAGGTACGTTCAAAGTTTTCTCAACACCATGGAATGTTGGGAGATCAATTTCAGGAGATTCTGCATACGCTTGGAATTGTTTTTCTGTTCTACCTTGAATCTTGTCAATAGAAACTTTAAGTAAACAAGAATACTGGGAAGCAACATCAAGAGTTGCAATCTGATCTTCTTTCTTCATCATAGCAATGGAATCCATGTTTCCAATACCAATGCGTCCGTTTGCAACAATGTCTAGAGCTGCTTGTTTTCCTAGTCTAGCAATCCAATACTTTCTTTCTTTATCCTCATCCCATCTAGATGATTCTTCTAATTTTTCTTGTGAATCTACATGCTCCTTAATGTATTCAATGAACACATTGAGTTCATAGTTTGATTGTGCTTTTCTTCTTGACCACATATCCATATCTAGAGATGCATCATCAAACTCAATTTGTGCTTCTTCAATAAGAAATGGATCACCATTTACTTTGGCATCATCTAAAACTTTCTTTGTTTGCTTTAACCTTAGAGCACCACGTCTTTCATCAATAAGCATTTTCTCATGTTGGTGAGATCTATTTTCAATCTCAAGCAACACCTGTTTGAGTTGTCTGTCACCAGTGACATGAGAACTTACAACATAATTTTCAATTTGATTTTTTGACATGCCGATAGCAACTTTCTTGGCATGTCCAAATATTTCTTCGTTTGTAAGCATAATGAAATCAACTACTAATTAAAATCTAAATCCAGGGACTACTGATTTTCTTGTTACACCGCTTTCGTTTGTCTCAGTTCTACCTTCATCAAACGCTTGTTGTTGAGGCATCGGAATGCCCATGTAATCCTCGTATAACCTATTTAGTTGCCTTACAGTAGTACAATTATTGAACTCTGTTTTCAACGTTATCATCTTAGTATAAAGATCTTTTACACTAGAATCATAGTGTGATTTCTTCAACTTAATATTTTGAATATATGCTTCTGCTTTAATACCTTTTGCTTTGGCAATTTGAGTAATGAAATTATATCTCTCTGTGTTTAATTCATCAACAAAATATTCCCAACACTTTCTTTCAATGTCACTAACACTAGAGTCAAGTGCCAGATATCTTTCATTGTAAATATCTTCAATGATTACCTTAGCAGCAATTTTCATTGCTCTGAGAATTACATCGTATCTTTTTTTAGTTACTGGAATTTCTACTTTAGAGCCAATAGTAGTATACTTTTCATATTGAATTTGATCAAAAATTTCATTCTCTGTCAGATCAACAGCAGAAACTTTAATTGACTGTCTAACGTCACCAAAACTTCTAAATCCAAAGACAGCAATATCTTTAGTTAGTTCAGTTGGATTGTTTAAACTACAGATACCACGGATGTCCATATCATCTAGACTGAATATATTCCAGTCTAAAATAGTGGAAATTGGTGTGTATGATACTAGACTTGCAACGTCTGGATTTTTACAGATAAAATACTTCATTTTTTTATACTCCTGTGTATCCAGTTGCTAGTGTACCATATTCCATAGCAGCACCAGAAGCAGTGCCACCAGGTCCCTGGCGGTTTAGTGAACTCTGGAAACTAAATGTGTGGGTAGAGAATGTAAAATAACCGCCAGTATTATTCTGAGCACCATTATACATTCCGTTCATAAATCCATAATCAACACCAGTGTGGAAAGTTTCTTCTCCCGTAACTCCTGGTTTACTAACAGATGATTGATTACTACCTGTCTTAATATCTCTTCTTGTCATAGCACTACCAGTTTGATAACCACCTGCTTCATTCCAGTAAGAAAATCCTCTTCTGGAACTCATGGTTTTATTTGTTCCATCTGTTCCAGGTGCTGATCCCCAACCAGTCCAACTTTCAGTTGCCCATGAGAATAAGTATGCATTGCCGCCTTGCTTGTACATACCATTTTCTTCACCATAACCACAGGCAGGATTGTTTCCACCAGAACCACCAGAACCTCCAACGGTTGCAACAGCTTCTGTTACTAAATCAAATCTATCTGGACTGTCATTGTTGTTTCCACAAACGTATGCATACCTGAAGTCTCTCTTCATAATAGAAGTTCTGTTTCTACTGGTAGCCATTGATGTGCTAGCACCAGTATTAGACTCTGTTGACATACTGAAAGTAGAAACATAATTACTATCTGTATTCCAGTTATTACCAGTACAGTAGATATATGCTTTCATTGCAGAGTTTTGAGCACCAGCAGTATAAGCATCAGAGCGATCAATAAGATCTCCTAGGTTTGAGATTGAGAATGTTGAGTGTTGACAACGATTTACATTTCTCCAAGCATTACCACTTTGATATCCTGCAGCAGGATAACCTCTGGTAATTGCAAATCCGTCAGCAAAATCAATGATAAGTTCCCAGTATGCATTTGTGCCATCTGATTTTAGAGTAGCACCAGCAGTAGTTCCCTCTTGTCCTGCTGGAATTTGATCTGGTAGAGCAGCAAAAGGTGCCCCATTTTGCAACAGGTTTCCAGTAATATCAACGTTTCCGCCAAAAGTAATAGATCCATCATTGTTGATGGTTGCGTTAATAACCGCACCACCAGCAGTTGATTTTATTCTATCTACCCTAATCTCAGATGCCATGGGAGTTCTTTATTGACTATTTATCGTAAAATTTCAGGTAAGTAATCCATCATCTCAATTTCATCAGAAACAACATCAGTATTTCTGAATTGAGTGACATCTCTTAAACGTTGCCTGTGCTGTGCTAAACTTTTTAAATTAGAAACTTCTGGTCTATTATCTTGCAGAGAAGCAAAATAATTTTCCATTGCTTTCAAGAATTCAATGTCAGATTCTTCCAGTTTTTTATTTCTAATCTCTCTCCATTTAGGGAGATTATTCTGGAGAACTTGAAGCTTGTTTGTTTCCAGGCATTTTTGCCTGTCTTGTGACATTTCCATGGTTATAGATTATGTGCGCTAGCGTAAGTTGTGTAATTTTGATTAATTTCACTAACACTCAACTCTCTATTGTAGATTCTGTACTGAGAACAGTATCCTTTGAATTGCTGGTTATCACTCCTATCATGACCATTAAATAACTGTCCAGTATTTGTTGGGTTAGATGATGTAACGTTAGTTGGAATATTAGTTTTAGTCTGGATAACAGATCCATTCTTATACAACGTTGCTCTACCCTGAGTTGTATTCCAAGTAAGTGCCCAATGGAACCATTGGTTCAATGGATAATTGCTTCGGAAACTACTAAAAGATAAGTCATTACAACATGTAGAAGAGTTACCCCATCTTGCATAGTGAGAATTTGAAGTATCCCAAGTTCCCCACCAGAACCAGTTAGAGTTATTGGTATAACTGTCACCGTCTGAATTATTAAACCAACCATGACCACCAGTGTAATCTCCTGATGGACGAATCCACATTTCAATAGTTGCAACTTGTTTGTTCCAACCATTGTTCATAGGAACATTGATTCCAGCACTACTAGTTCTATTATTATTATTGTAAATACACTTCAACGAAGTAGAACTTTCTGTTTGAATAGTCCAGTCAGAACTTCTGTTTTGAATGTTAACATCACCCATAGTGCTACTGTGATCAGTAACAATATTTCCATTTAGTCCGCCCTGTCTATTTGGATCTAACCAAAGAACAAGACCTTGAGTAACTCCGTCTAGATAAGATGTTTCTCCAACACCCAACCATTCAGATCCAGTCCAATATTCAATTTTTTGAAATCCTTCTTGGGAATTATAACCAACATTTCCTACAGCAGGATTTGATGGTCGTGTAGAAGATGTCCAAACTGGAATCACTAATTCTCCTACAGTAATCTTATCAGCAACCTCTAGGTTATTACCAGTTGGAATGCTAATTGTGTTATTGTAGGATGCAAGTCCTAAAATGTCTTTTACAGATAAACTACTCATTATACGATACTCCAGGAAGCTCCATCAGAAATAACAATTGTCCTGTTGTTATTTATAGTTACTGGTCCAGCGGTCATACAGTTGGTTGATTGTGGGATAGTGATATCTTCATCAATAGTATTTCTATTTGCTTTGAAGATGCCATATGTATCTAACCACTGTGCGTCACCGTTCGCTTCTAGTGTTCCAGAAACTTCAATGTTTCCTTCTACTTCTAATGCTTCCTCTGGATTCTTTGCACTCGTAAATCCAATACCAACTTTAGATGCTCTGTAAATATCATTTGAATTTGGAGCTTCAGTCCATCTAGAAGTAACAAATTCAGAGTTGTTTTGGAACAAGGTTCCATTAAAGTTGACATCTCCTTGAATGTTGAGATTATAAGATCTAGTGGTATTATTGGAAGGATCAACACCAGTAGTTGCAGTTGTATTGATAGAAACTCTATTGGAAGAACCATCAATACTGAATGCAGGTGTAGAGTTCCAAGACTGACCACCACCAGCAGTAGATGCTTGGATAGTAAACAGATTGTTTGCTAATAACTGATTACCAGCTCTGAAGTTTCTCTGATTAGAAGAACCAAGGAAAATCAGTGGAGCACCACTGTTGTTAGAAGCATTGTCAATAGTTATACCATCACGGATTCTTGCATTTCCAGTAACGTCAAGAGCAAACGTTGGGTTGTCGTTATTAATACCAATTCTTCTGGAAGCAATGATATCTCCAGCAACCTTGAAGGCGAGAGCAGTTTCTGTGCCTTCAACGTAGAAGGATTCTCCATATCCAGAACCACCAGGTGCTGCACCATCGGAATGATTATATCTGATAGTACCTTGCTGAGTATATCCTCCAGATTGGTGATCACTAATCTAATTCTAGCACCATCAGTAGGAGCATTGCTAGCACTTTGGATCAAGAGTCCACTATCTGCCCTAAGATGTAGAGCAGCCTGTGGATTATTACCTACGTTAATACCAACTTCATTAGCAGAAGCATCAACAAATAGAACACCCGAATCAACATTCAGGTCATCGGTTAACGTTGTAGTTCCACTAATAGCAGCGTTACCAGAGACTGTTAGGTTAGAACCAACACCAGTAATTGCTAGTGTACCTGTCATGGTATCACCAGTCTTCAGAACGTTAAGTGATGCAGCACCCGTTAGAGATGCTGTGATAGTGGAAGCAGAGAAGTTTCCAGAACCATCACGCTGTACTGCGTAGTTAGAAATGTTAGAAGAACTGAACTGAATATTACCAGCGTTCCAAACAATCTGACCATTGATAGTAAGAGAATCTGCGTTTGCAACACTAGCATTTAATGTACCAGAACCAGAAGTAGCATTACCACCACTTGCCTGCAATCTTACAGTATAGTGATCATCTGCGTTGATTCCTGGTACAACCTGAGAAGATCTGAATAATAGTGCAGGAGTAGAAGCTGTGCCGTCAACTCTACCAACCTTAATAAGACCGACCCCACCATCATTTTCCAACTTAGCAACATCTACAGTGTTGCCATCTTCTAGCGTAAAGTCATCAAATGGCAATCTATTGGTAGCAGTACCAGCAGTAATAGCACCAGTAAAGTTACCAGAAGTAAGTCTACCAATTAGAATAGTAAAATCATTAAAGTTATCAGAAGTATCATCATTAACAGTAACCGAGTCAATAACAAAATCTGCAACTGCCTGAGCATTAGCATTATAGAGTTTGATTGGATTACCAGGAGTATAAACGCCAGTTGGAGAAGTATCTAGAATTACTCCAGAGAAGTAAATTCTAAACTTAGGATCACCAAGGAATCCCTTAACTGTTACTTGATCTCTGAAATTAGTTGCACTAATAAATCTAGGAAGTCTATTATCAGATAATGTACCGTAGTTGATGTTAAGTGCATTCTGATACCAATCACCTTGTTTGTTATCAAGTCTGTCAGCATCAAGACCAGAATCAAGACCATCATTTAGAGATGTCCAGATTTTTGCCCAAGAACCAAAAGATGTAACACCCGTGCCTGAACCACGGAGATACATGTTATCATTATCTGTGAATGCAAGTTGTCTTACACCACCAAATCCAGTATCAAAACCAGAACCACCCTGCCTAAAGGTGACGACCATGTTTCTTGTACCGCCATCATTCAATCCATTAGCACTATTGAAAATAGTGTTAGAGACAATACCTGAGGAGAAGAAGTTAGGTAGTGGAGAAGAAGATGGGTTGTTAGTACCAGTGATAATTCTAAGTGTACTACCAGACTGGTTAGAAATACTGATGTTATATGTACCAGCAAGTCTATCTGGACTGAGAGTACCAGAACTTAGGTTAGTTGCATTTGTATAGAAAGCACCTTGTACACCATCAAGTAAGTCAGCATCTAATCCACTGTCAGCACCAGTCTTAAGTTCAATAGAACCATTACCTGCTGTACCAATATTAAACTGAGATTTCTTAAATCTAGAAACACCAATTGTACCGAAGAGGTCAGCAGAAATTGTTAGATCTGTTGCTCTCTGAACATCAATAGCAACGTTTGCATATTGTCTAAGAACTGTGGAGACTTTTGCTTCTAGAACAAGAGCTGAACCAGAACCAATCACACCAGGAGCGGTAACAACAGTAAAGTCTGCGTTGTATCCTGTACCACCATCAGTAACAGTAATTTCAGTAACTGAGTTACCAGATACAACCAGATTTACTTTTAATCCTGTACCAGTACCACCTAAAAGTTCTACATCAAAATATTGACCATTTGTAAATCCTAATCCAGGATTTGCAATAATAACGTCATCAATAAATCCGCCTTGTGTGAATGTAGATTCAAATGTAACAGGAGAAGCACCACGCTCAAATTCAATAATCGTTCCAAGAGGAATTGTTTGTGTTACTGGATTATTGAGAGAGATAGTTGTGAGACCTGCCGAAGTAATAACACCATTAATGTTTGTGTTTGCAGCAACTCCGTTGACAGTTTGTTTAACTTCATGTCCGATAAGAACATCAGAGTTTGTCGTAAAGATCATCTGAGATGATCCGATAGAGCACTGAGCAGCAAGAGAGGCGAAGTATCTAGTTTCAGCACCCTTGATAGATTGCATCGCTAGAGCAAAGTTCTGATCACCACGGAGGAAGGTAAAGGAGTTTGCAGCACCACCAGATGCTAGTCTATCTGTTTCAATAACACCAGATGTGATGTCTGATGCAGCAATCTGGTTAGAAGATAGAGATACCCAGTTATTATTGTCAAACGAAGATGTGTTTACAACTCTGTTAATGTTAACTGTGACTGGAGTCGGTGATGTGCTATCATTAAATGTATCAGTATCTTCAATCTTGATATTGTTGACAATATCACCATAAACTCTACTTTCAATTAGAGCACTTCCTTGTGCTTGTGTTCCAGCACCAGGAGGAGCAGTAAATGTAATTGTAGGAGCAGTAGTGTATCCAATACCACCTTGATATCCACCAAACGTTTCAATAGTTACGGTAACAACAGTGCCATTAGCAATTGTGCATGTAGCAGCTGCAGATACTGCACCAGGATCTGGATTACCTCCAGAGAATGAAATTGTTGGAGGAGTTACATATCCAGAACCACCATTAGTGATGTTGATTTGGAAAACAACACCTTGTCTATATTCGGTTGCTTGAATACGACCAGTTGTTAAACTACCAGTGTAAATATCACCAATGTTAATACTAACATTAGGATCTGGTTGGAATCCGAGGAACAGACTATCGTTATCATTGTTAAGAATGAACGATGTAGATGTATCTTGCTGAATTGCGATGTCACCAGCAAGTGCTCCTTCAATAGAAGTTCTTGCTGCTTGGTCTGTAACAGTGTAAACTTGGAAAGGTCTGAGTGCTGGGATCTGGTCAATAGAAATCTTACCAGAGTCAGTAAGTTCAACCAGTGCTCTAGGAACAGCGTTCGTAGAGTATGGTTTGTTAATGTAAGGTCCAAGGTTATTAGTGATGTAATCTCTAACTGCTTTTTGGGTAGGTAGCTTGGAGTCACTTGAGTTAGCACCACCAAGTGTATTAGAAGCATCAAATCCAGTAACAACAACGTCGCCACCTTTCAGTTTCAAGAATTCAACTTCAGAGATGGTAACTGTACCCGTAAAGGTAATAGCACCAGTTCTGTTTTCAATTCTAGCAAATGTACCAACTTTAAAGTCACCAAGTTCGTCAGTACCAGAAACATATACACGACCGTAGTTCTCAGATACTTGCTCAAATGCTTCAATCTTAGTACCACCGTTCTCAGGTAGTGCTAGGTAGTTAGTACCCGAACCTGCAAATTCCCAAGTGTGGGAAGAAGAGTTAACAATAGATGGTCTATGTAATTTAATTGTCTGTCCACTAAGAGCACTTGTAGATACTGGATTTCCTGTGTTTATGTCCGTTAGATCCATTCCACCACCAGTACCATCGTCAAATGTTAACTGTGCAGAGAAAGGAGGACCAACAGTGACGCCAGCAACTACATCAATGAAGTATTCAATATCAGTATTGGTATTTCTAAATCCATCAATTTTACCAACATAATGCTCTAGTGGTTCTCTTCCAAGACCACTAACTGTTAAAATAGTTCTACCAGTAGGTGTTGAAGAAACGTTACTGATTGTACCTTGGTCAAATGAGTAGCACTCATCTCTATATCCCGTACCACGTAGAGCAAATTGACCGAAGTTAGTAGCAGAGTTAGTAATAGATGCATAACCACCAGATTCACAAAGAACACCATCAGCACAGAAAATAACAAAGACAGAAACCAACTGGGTATAACCATCGTTAATAACCTTATATCCTGTGCCGCCAAAGGATACAATCGTGAATGCCGCAGCAACCATTGATTTACCTTGGTTCGGGAACGATGAGTTCCATCAATTTCAAGACCAGGGAAAGGACAGTTAGGTTGCTTAACTTTATTACCATCAATTAGAGCACCACCACCACCTAAGAAGGAGATAACAGAAGCATTTTGTGTATATGGAGATGCCTCAATAATTGGGAACTCATCAAAGTCACCACGAATTGATACACGTTGATTATTCGCATCGTAAATAAAGTTATCAGGGAATGTGCGAATTTGAGAAGTATCAAATAGAGTTCCGTTATTTGTGTTTACAGATCCAGCTGGAATAGTTCCGTCTAGGATGTTCCCAAATAGGTCCATCGCTGTAGTAATTGTAGAAGCTACATTAGCACAAAGAGGTACACTATTATAAAGTAAAATATTCCAGTTAGTAAATCTTGGAACATCAACTGCTGGAGTTACTGGATCATAAATTAGAATTGTTCCATTTGCTAAAGCACTTACAAATGTATGTGCGGAACCAGATGCAGCACCTGCATTAGGAACAGTACAAGATACAGTAGTAATACCACCAGAAGATGATACATTAGTAATAGCGTAGTCCTGACCCCAGTTAGAATCAAATCTGAGAGGACTTGCATGATTTCCAGTTACACTATTATATGTGCAGCTATATGTAATTGCTTCTTCTTTGAATGCAATTCTATCCGAAGTAGTAGGTGCTACAGGTGGATCTGGGAAACTTACAGTAAGAGCACCAGATGAAGCGTTGTAAGTAGATCCATTTGGAGTTACTTCATCAACATCTCCACCAGACCAGTTACGCATTGCATCAATACAATACTGCTTCACTCTCTGGAAAGCATAGACAGTCTCATCTCTCTGTGCTTCTGGAAGACCTGTTAATACAGTTCCAGTGAAGTATGCATCAGCAACACCAACAATACCTTCGTTACCGCCAAATACCAGGTCTTTTACGAGACCGTTGATGACGATACGAATATCTCTGATACACTTTCTTTCATTTGTATTGGAAAGTGAAAAAGTTGGGAAGTTTGCAAAAGTATCTGCTAATGCTTGGTGTGCAATAAGATCCCTGTTTCTAGTGATTAGATATGCAGCATCTAAGTATGTTCCATTTTGGTTCTTAGAAATTACATCTACCCATAAGAATGATAAAGTATCAATTGCTGCTTTAACATCAGCACAAGCAGGATTTCCTGCTGTTGTTGTAATTACTGTATCGTCAAAATATCTTGTTACAGAAGAATAACGTGGGACATAGATATCATCAGTTGGAGTTCCATCACCAATTCTCCAATTTCGCATTGCGAAAATGCAGAGTTCTCTAGCATACTCAATTGCACGAACGTTTTGAATAATTTCGTCTTTGATGTATGCAATGTCACCACCAATGACATACTTTTCTGCTGCTTCAATAACGTTGTGGTTTGATCCAAATTCAAGGTCTCTTACCAGTGCATTGACGAAGTGAATAACGTCTTGACGACATTGCTCGTCACCATTACTTCCTGTGTTTGTGTTTGTTGGAGAACTATATGAAGGATATACTTTTTGTCCAGCATCACAACTTAATAGAATATCTGCAAGTTTAACAATACTATCTTCTTGAATATTTGCTACTGGAAGATTTGTTGTGATAGTAGCAACACCAGTAATAGTATTGTCGTAAATAAAGTTAGTGATGTTATAGATCGTTCCACCACTACCTAGTTGTACAGTACCACCAGAAACATAAGTATGTTCGTCTTCTGTATTACCTAAGAAAATATCAAAAGAGTTTCCAGAAATATTGTATGCAGAATAATGATCTGTCTTAAATTGATCATTGATAATTCCTACAACTTCATCAGCAATAAACTCTCTGTTATTGCGTAAGAATACACAAGCATCTTGGAATCTTCTTTCTACAGGTGTAGAAAGTGGGAAAGTGTTTGGTGAGTTTAGTAGTGATAAAGTAACTACTTTACTGAAGTTTCTAACAACTGCAAATTGACCTGGATCAAAATTTGCGTCTGTGATAGAAGGTAATTTCTTTGGAATAACAAATCTTCTGCAACGACCATCAGCATCTTCTAGAACTTTGTAGATTCTTTGCTTACCGTTGAGGACAGATAAATCAGGACCAGCTGTTGGTAGACCTTCAATTAAAATTTCTTGACCTTCTTTAAATTCGTGTGTATTGGTTCTGCCAACTAGTGCGTTGGTGTAGAATACAACACCACCAAGATCTTCTGCATTACCAAACTGTTCAGATTGGAAACCACCAGTTGCAATGCTTGGATCTCCCTGTAAAGAGAAGTCAAGTCTAGCAATAGGTAGAGTTGTGGTATACTCTTCATCTACTGATACAACCTCACCCTCAGCACGGATAGATTCAATCTTAGTAGTATCAAAAGATTCGTTAACAGCAGTCGCTTGATTCAGTACATAACTACCACCAACACCATCACCGTTCCAATTAGGTGCTCCTAAGATTGGGAAGAATGATACTTTCCAGATGTTGTTAGCAGATTGTGTAGCATCAACAGAAGCAATCTCATAAAATCCAGTGAAAGGAAGACCAGAAGAAGGAGTTGCTTGTAGTTCTACAACAGTTCCAGGTGGAATATCAACTGTTGGATCTGTGGTAAATGTTAGAACATTTGAACCACTTTGTTCTGTAATTGTTTGTGTATATGCAGATCCTGATGAAGCACTTGTAATATAATCAAATCTTTCACCCTCAACAAAAGAACCACTCTGTAGATCAACTTCAATCTTACCATTTACATATGCACTGGGTCCAGTAAGAGCTTCAAAAATTACTCTGGTAATTTTTGCTCTAGAACCAGTGTTAACACCCTTTACAATAAGACCAGATACTAATGTAGAAAGACCTGTATTGTTTTGGAAGTTAACACTAAATTTTTGTGGTCCAAAGATCTGATGACCAATTGGGAATGAAGTACCAAAATCTCCATTAGCTTCTTGGTCAATAATAATTCTTTGCTTGTCGTCAAAGACCATAGCAAAGTCCCAAGTAGCAACTGGGTCACCATTGGAGTCAATTTGGTCACGATATGTTACACCAGTGACGTAGTTCTTATCACCAAATTTAAAGATGTGTTTGCCAGGATTGGCAGGTCTGATAATTACAAGACGAAGGTTATCACCAACAACAGATGCATCAGGTGGTAGAGAAATTGGGTTATCTTCTACATAATCACCACCAGAACAAATAATAGTTTCTTTAACACCAACAGTTGCCCATGCTAACTGTGCTGCTTTTTTAATAGAACGAACTGGGTTTACAGCAGAACGACCATCGTTCAGGTCAGAACCAATCTGCTGAGAAACATAGATACGACCACCAACGTCGTTCGTTGCTAGGTTGAGAACGTATTCTGTAGTTGCAACTTTGTCTGATCTGTCACCTAATAGAGGTGTGATAGAACGAGGAAATACACCAGCATCTCCAGTATCGTTATACCTGAATTCTGATGGATCGTTTACGCGGAAACCAATATGCTTAAACTGAACTTCTCCAGATAGCACAATGCCATCTAGATGTTCTGGTGCCTCATCAGTACCACCAGTTTGACCAGTGTTCATTGCCTGATACATATTGGCACCGAAGTACCTATATGAATTTTTCTGTACAATAACACCAGGGGACCATAGGGTTCCTGTATTATTTGCGTAAGTTTTTAAGTTTGGTGCTCTAAAGTTAGCATCTGGAGTAACAAAGTTGTCAATATCCAGGTTTAGAATTCTCGCCGTATCAGAAATGATGGACGTAGATGTTCTAATAGCACCATTAATGTCAAGTTCAAAGTCAACAGAGTCAAGGAATGCTGTTGCTGTAGCACCTGCACCACCACCACCAGAAATTGTAACAATTGGAACAGTCGTATATCCACTGCCAGGATTGTTAACAGCAATAGATGTTACTTTTCCATTAAAAGTAAAGGCAGACGCTAAAGCCTGGACACCATTAGGATCATTAGGTGGTCCAATAGTAACATCAGGGTTTACTGTAAATCCAGAACCAGCTGTGTCAAGTTCAATATTGTTAACTCTTTGTCCCGTTCTGTTGATACCAACTCTGGGTAATTGAGTTGCGCTATCTAGTTCAGTACGGAGAACTTCACGTTCATCCGCTCCTGTACCAATTCTGATAGATGCTTCATTATCACCGATGATCTTAGGGTTTACACCTCTAAGCTTCTCTTTATCGGAATTAATATGAAAACTCATGGTATTCGCGTGCCCTTGACTTTTTTCCTATTACATATTTAGCATCAAGTCCAGTCAATGCTCACAACTTCAGTAAATGCTACCCACTTAATAGTTGACGTTGTACCTGCTCTGGTTGTATCATAACTAAAACGATTTAAAGCACCAAGTGGTTGAATATCCCAAGTCTCACCCTGAGGAATGTCATCCTTGATTACGGTCTGGAAACTTGATAGTACATTTGTATTACCAGATCCATCGCAGTATAATGCAGTTTCAAATTTTACTGCATAAACAGTTCCAACTGAATTGACTCCAATAATATTTGCAGTGATAAAACTCATAGTGCTATTAGCAATAGGAATTTGACCACCTGCACCATCTAGATCTAGAGTTGATGTATTCAAACCTCTAAGAATGAAAGATGATGCTGAACTATCAGTAAAATTACTGTTTTTAATTTCTAAAGTATTGATGTCTTTTGCATTACGCAATTCATCAATGACTGTTGTTTTTTCTACAGAAAAACCTCCTGTAGAATCAAATTTTTCTAAAGTTGTTGCCATGTTTGTTATCCCTTAGTGACGTTAGATACGATAGTCACGACCACATTATTACCATTTGGAACTGTGCTTCCGATTGTGAAATTTAATCTGACAAAATTAGTTCCAGTAACTTCAAAAGAAACATCAATAAGTTGATCACCTGTTCTGATATTTCCATACTCGGTATGGAAAACATCTGTGTTATTATCTATGATTCCAAACTCAAAGAATTCTCTAGCACCAGTTACACTATCTTCTGCGACAACAACTGTCTTCGCTCCATTATTTGTTCCAACATCGTAAATATTAGAACCTCCATTATTTACAGTTCCTTTTGTTAAAGTAACTTTTTCTGTCAAAATTCTAACGTCAGCTAGTTCAAACTCTTTTAGATCACCATCAAAAACTTTAACTCCAGTAAATGTACCTGTTCCAAAACCAGTATTAAAATATACATCACCTTGATCGTCAAGTCTTAATACAGGGTCAACAGTAACACCTGCAGAGAGACCAAGATCAAAGTATTGTTTACTTGTATGTAAGAATGTTTTGCTTGTATCAGTATTATCAAGTGTTGTTTCTGCACCATTGAATGTCATCAAGTTTGCAGTAATTTCAAACTCATTACTTGTCTGAGATCTGATAGTATCTACAGAGAAGAAGTCCATAGCAGTTGCAGTCAACTGTACGGTATTAGTTCCATCATTGTAGAAGTATAAAATATTCTCATTAGCACCAGGAGTAGTTTCTGGAATAATATAAGTGTTCTGATCAACGTCTTTAACACCACCAAGAGATCCCCAGTTATTGTTATCATCGTAACCTTCAAACTGACTAGAGGTTGTATTGAATCTAATAGAACCAGCTTGTGGTGCTCCTCTTGTTAAATCTGTACCAACTGGAATAACAAGAGTAGAGTCAGAATCACATACAATTTTTTGTCCAGCATTTGGTTGTAGAACCAAATCTGAAACATCGGTAGAAATTTTATTGTTTGCAAGTCTTAGATCTTGGTTGATACTAACAGGAGTGTCTTGTGTAGGTCCAATTCTAATTTCTTCAATATCTTCAAAAGTTAGAGGTGCAACGCCAAGACCCCAGAATTCTAGAACTGCACTACCATTAGGTTGTGATCCAGTGGTATGTGATGGTTCACTACCAGATGTACCCGTAGTACCTGCAGTTGTTACCTCATAAAGATTATTTTTGTATTTTAAATAATCACCAACAGAAACTGGCGCATTAGCAGTCCAGTCAAGATATGCTGGTGCGCCAGTATTACTAGAAGAAATATATTTGTTGGATCTAAATTCTAATCTAGTTGGAGTAAACTTAACAGTATTAATATTGTCATTGATAAACCAAAGGGTGTTGTCATTAGCACCAATAGTTTGTTCTGCTAAGATATATGTGTTTCCATCTAGATCTCGGACACCACCAAGAGAAGACCATGCACTAGCAGTAGAACTATAACCTTCGTATTGATTAGAATCTGTATTGAATCTAATTTGACCACTAACAGCAGTGAGTGGTCTTTGTGCAGTATCACCAACAGGAACAGCAATTGCTGTTGTTGCATCAATAGTTACAACTTGGTTTACCGCTGGTTCTAATACAATTGAAGTATTTGCTTGTGATGTAACAGTATTGTTATTAATGAACAGAGTATCATTAATATTGAGTTGACCAAATGTCTTGATTTCACCTGATGTTGATAAAGCACCAGTTGAGTTTGTAATACTAAGAGGACCACATGAAGTATTGCTATTCAAGTTAATAGCACTACCTTGTAGTGTTAATCCAGTCTGCGATATAATTTGCGGTACTGTAATACTGCTTGAAGCAATAATTGTGCTCAGGGTCAGTGAGGTGGCAGTAATAGTAGTAATACTTCCTGAAGTTGCATTGAAACTTTCAGCACTAACTTTACCATCAGAAACACTAAATGTTGCTTGATCTGTTGATGTAATATCAGAAACTCTAATTTCAAATCCAGATCCAAATGTCTTAGGATTATTTGGATCTATAGTGATTACAGCTTCATCACCATCTGGTCCACCTTCATTTGTATGTCCTTCACCACCAATACCACAATAGTAATAAAGACTTGGTGTATTTGATGTAACTAAGATATCTAAAACGCCTTGATCTTTAGTAACACCATCTGTATATTCACTACCAATAAATTGTAGTGTAACTGCACCACTAGCATCTGGTAGTTCCGATAATGTAATTTGTGTTAAACTATCAATAGACTCAACTAAAGTATTTGATGCAATCTGTCCAGCACCTGCTGTGGAAGTTACAACCATACCAACAGAAATTCCTGTTGTATCTGCAACTGTAATAATTTTAGAGTTTACATCAAGGGTAGAAGAAATATTTTCTACGAGACTTGGTGGATTAATACCATCTGGGAATGTACTTAGTGAGAACTGGTGAGCACTATTAGATGCATCAGATAGATCAAATCTGTATGTAGATCCAACATACATCGTAATATCTGGAGTCTTTTGAGATCCGTTACCATCTCCAAGATCAATATAGAATCTTGAATCTGATGTTCCAGCAACGTCTACGGTGTAAACTGTAGATGTTACTCCAACTTTGATCATGCTGTCGCCGTCTGCAACAGTTGCACCATCAGTCAATACGGTAACACTAGAAATATTACCACCCGCAGTAATTCTTTCAACAATTTCTAAACTTTCTGAAGTGCTTACAGAGTCTGCAGTTAATGAAAGATCATGTGTTGGAGAAGTACCACCAATCAGACTACCATCAACAGTAATTGAATCACTTTGAGTATATTCTCCACCAGTATCATTTACTTGAATTGTGAGAATATCACCTTGACTACTCCTTGTGATATCTAACGTTAGTCCACTACCAGTTCCACCTGTAGTTGCTACTCCCGTATAAGTTCCTTCTTCATCACTGGTAAAGTTTAAATCAATAGTGTTACTTGCGAGTGCAGCCAAATCCATTACGACAGTTGTGCTATTTGTAATGGATGAAATTCTTGCTACAGGATCAATATTTCCACTAGTAGATACTTCCTGAACAAAATCTCCAACACTAATTCCTGCTGTGTTGGAAATGCCAGTAATAGTTGCACTTCCTATAGTAGTAGTACCAGCAAGAGGTCCAGTAACTGTAGGTGTGATAGATGGAGCACTTACTGTGCTAACGTTACTTACAGCACCATCTCTAACTTTAATTGAATCTCCAATTCCTAGAACTGAATCAGCAATAGTCTGTGTAAATGTAATTTCTTGTACAGGTCTAGAAAGAACTGTAAAAATATTTGGTTGAGTTAAAAGTTCTGCCTGAATGGAAAGAATATCGTCTACTGCATAACCATTTCCACCCTCATCAAGAGTTACGCTTTCAATAACTCCTAGCGTATCAACACGATATTGAAAATCTGTAGCTGGATCACCAAAAGGTGGAGCAAAGTTTACTACAATAGGACCAGGAGATGTTGCTTGCGAAGACAATTGAATTGTAGTAGCGTTAAGAACGTCACCAACAGTTGTGTTATCCGCAAGTACACCAGTACCAGAAACTTTTTCAATAGTATCTCCAATCGCAATTCCTGTTGTACTTGCAACAGTGATATTATTGAGATCTTGGGATACAAAGTATACATTGATAGCACCAGAACCTGTTGCTCCAGTGTTCATCGTAATTTGTGTTGAACTATCAATGCTTAGAATTGTCGCAGTGTTGTCAAGAGTACCTACATCACCTCCACTAGTGAAGCAATACATTCCAACTTCTAAATTAGAAGTATCTGCAATAGTTAAGACAGCATTTCCAGCAGTTGCAGTGGATGCTTGCGTTGCTGTTTGACCAGGAGCATATGTTGAAACATTAGCAACTGCTTTTGGTAGCTCTAGTACGTCAGTAGCAATATATCCAGAACCGAAAGAATCAAATGTTAGATCAGATACACGACCAGGATCCGTATTTACAGTAAACTGGAATCCACTACCACCACCACCGCCAACATCACTATCATTGATAGTAAGTACATCATCTAAATTATATCCACTACCTTCTACCGTAATATCAACAGTGTTTACTGTACCTGTAAATACTACACTGTTGATAGTATATAAAAATCCAGTGTTGCTACCGACATCAGATGATTTAACGTAAAGTGTATCTCCCGCTCTATATCCTGTACCTTCATCAACAAAACTTAGTGAAGTGATAGCACCACCAGAGATTGTCAAGTCTGCATACGCACCACTACCAAAGTTTCCTTGAGCACCTGCATTAACGTTGATGTTGCCACCAGCAGGACCCATGTTTGGGTGGTTAGCACAATCATATCTAATTTGAACACCAACAGGTGCTTCTGGTTTGATAACTAGATCAGAGAAAGAACCTGGTTGACCAGCATTTCCTCTCGTGTAAAATGTATAGATCTGAGAATTTAATGCACCACCATCTGCTGCTTGGAAAGCAATTCTATGCTCACTTGTAGGATCTCCTGGGTTAGAACCCAGTAGAGAAGAGTCCGACATATCAAATAGATATGTGTTTCCTGGGACAATGTTTAGTGTTGGTTGTGAAACACCATCAATTGCATAAATGAAATTTGGTTCTCCTGCTTGTCCAGCATTTGGGTTTGCAACAGCTGTGACAACAAATGTCTGTGCAGGTGAGTTATGTAATTGTACAAATGGATATGAATTATCTGTTCCACCACTACCACCATTTGTAATATTACCAGAAATTGTTGAAGTACCAGTAATATTTAATGTTGCTTTTGCTCCAGAACCACTACCTCCCTGTAATGGTACATCAATAAAAGCACCAGGAACATATGCACTACCAGCATTTGTAATGTCACCATCTAGATCATCAATCGTAAACGTTGCTTGAGCTCCAGTGCCAGTACCACCAACTAGAAAAATACTTGCATAGTTTCCAGGAACATAGTTGAGTCCTGTATTAAGTACAGTGCCTTGGAATCCTGCAACGTCAACAGTTACAGTTGCACTATCACCACTACCACCAATTAGAGGAATATCAGCATATTGACCACCGTCATATCCACTACCATTATTAGTGATACTTAAACCACCTTGATTCAAAGACTGTTTTCTTACAATAAAGTCTTTAAATGATACAATGTCTGATAATGATGCATCAAAGATTTTTTTGCTAGAAGAAACAAATCCAAATGTACCGATACCAGATTTAAAAATACCAAGACTATTATCGGAAGTAAACGCTAGTGACGGAGCATTTTTTGTTCCATCACCCAACCTAAGGTTACCAGTAGATAAATCTGTCCCACCAGAACTAATCTGGAAAAGATTGGCACCAATTTCATTAATTTTCAACCTCTGCTGTTCAAAGGTATCGCTTCTTGCTACATTAATTGCTGGCATTTTTGATTAACTCTCTTAGTAGGGACTTGAGTTCAGAGACTTCATTCTTCAATGTATTTATGTCTTCCAATGCGGAACTCAACTGTTTTGATTTACGTCTTGCAGTGATTGCAGAATCGTCCAGATTGATGATGGCACCAGTGTTTTGGTCTCTTACGAGACCATCATGCCCTTCAACTTTAATATAGTCCATACGCGGAAATTAGAATGCTGCTACTGCTCTGATATCTTGAATTTTAGGAGCAAACGCTGGATCAACACCCAACATCACAATCTTAATAGCAAACGAAGAATATTCATCAATATCAGATACACTATACTTGAGATCTTGATACGAAGATTGCTTCTCAACAACACTAGAAATAGTATTTTCTGTAGTTGCTAATTCTAATGTATCTGGTTGTCCATTACCATTAAACAATACCCAATCAATGTCATCAAAGTTCTCTTGGCTAGATGCTTTCTTAAACTTATAGAGAACTTGGATATTTGAAATGTCTTTGACATTTGCAGTTAGATGAACATCAATTGCAGTCGCTGGATTATTGAGAACAACTTCTTTGGTTACATACTTAGCAACAGCAGAACCATTCTTAGAAGTATTTTCTGCAACGAAATCAATACCATCTGTATATGTAATTTTTCCTACCTCCAGATAATTTGCTTCTTCATCTGGTTGGTTTGGATACTTAATAAAGTCTCCTACGCGGAAAATATCTGCAAGTTGATCACCAACAACGGCATTTCTATTGTAAACGGCATTGTCAATAATTCTATCAGTAAAGTTATCATTGATAGGTTTAATATCAACCCTAGCAGTCAATTCTTGAGTTTGACTATTCCAAATAACTGTTTTACCAGTAATAACATTATCATAAGTCTCAAGAATAACAGATGGATTACGTGCTACAATAGTAGAACCATCATCAATAGATGCAAATACTTGTGTTGGATTAGAATCAACACTAACATTTGTCAATTGTGTTTGGTTTCCTAAAGAAACAAGTTCTCCTTTTTGGAAGAATTGACTTGTCTTGACTCTTACATAAACAACACTACCATTGACTCTTGCAATAGTTCCAGTTGTTTTAGAAGTTTGACCTTCAATTGTCTGATTAGGTTGTAATTCAGTTCCAGCATTACCAGCAAGATCAAATTGATATACAGGATAGAATTCAATAACCTGATCTCTTCTACCAAATCTTCTTTCTTGTCCAGTAGCATTTTCAATTCTATTGCTAGCAGTTTTGACTGATGCGCTAGACAAATCAATGATTGGAGACAAATTACTAGAAGTAGAAGATAGTTGCATTTTGTAAGTCAAAGATCTTTGAAGACCATTCAAAGTTTCATTAATCTCAGATGCAATCATCTTTTGATTGGTAAAGTAATGTGGTTCATTCAAGAAAGTTCTTTCATAATCTGCCTGTGAATATGAAGTATAGTTAGTTGTGGAAGAATCAATAGGAACCACATTGGTAGTTTTTACAGAAACATCTAAAGTTGTTCCAGTGAATGTTAGATAATGAATTTGTGGATATAAAGTTTCAAATTTTCTGTTATGACTTGCATATACAGAAGTTCCACCACCAATAGAATTTCCTGCAGCTTGAGATGGAGAAACAAAGTTGTAAGTATCAACACCAGAGTTAAGAACTTGGAACAAGTTACTATTAATAGTGGAAGCAGTGATACCACCCGTTTCTAGAGCAGTTCTATAGAACACATAGGAGTTACCACTATCTTCAAAACCATGATCTCTATGATTTACTTTAATAACAGCGTTGCTATTCTTGAATAAAGTAGAAGTGGAAGCAGAATTAGAACTTGCATTTGTTTCAATTGGATTTTCATCAAGAAGTTCATATCCAAGATTTGTATTCTTAAGGAGAAGTTCTGCAGGTCTTGTTAAATCAAACTCTGCTCTGTATAGTGTAAACTTAAGATCTTCAAAGATATCTTCAGTCCAACTTTCTGTATTCTGAGAACGATACACTGAACCTAGAGATGGTTGTGTTGTAATGACTGTGCTTGTAGCAATATCTGTTTCGCCAAGTCTAGAAACCCAAAGTTCATAATCAGTAGAATCAGTTTCTACTACTAATGCATACTCGGTATCATTTTGTAGATAAACAGGATAATCAAATGCAAAGTGTGTTGGTGTTGTAGAATTTGTTACTTCACCTGCATCAATCGCTACTCCCATTCTAACGGCAGGAGAATCAATCTCAATGAATGTTTGGATCTCACACCCACCAGCACCATTTCCGACGCCTTTGACGACCACAGAAGGTGCTTCTGTGTAACCAAAACCACTCAATGACACCTCAGCATTATAAATTTTACCACCTGATACTTCAATACTAGCTGTTGCAGTAGCACCACCAGGAAGTTGTGGACTCTCAATAGTTAAAATTGCGCTATCATAATTTTGACCAGGGTTGGCAATTCTCATTCTAGAGACCTTACCGCTATCTTTTGCAATAGCAAGAACAAGATCAGTAGCATCTTTTGCATTTGCTTCAGTAACAGAAGGAATAATTAGATCTTCATTCTGTACAAAAGATTTACCATTGTGATTACTTAGAACTACAGTATAAACTTGCTCATTAGTAAGACTATACTTACCAGATGCAGTAGCTACTAACTCTACATTGTTCTTATCAAAGATCTTAAGAATAGGACCAGAGGCAGCAGAAGAAGCACCTGTTACACTCTCGCCTTTGAAAACTGCAATATTACCGCTAGCAAAACACTTAAGGAAAGTATTTGGAGAGAGTGTCTTCTCAGAACCAGGAACAATATTTTTAGCTGGTTTTTCTGCATCAACATTGGAAATATATGCTTTGACTGGAATATTAGTGCTCTTCTTGCTGAAGAACATATCAACACCAGTAACAAAACAACCACCCTCTAGGTTTTCAACCTTAAATGTTTGTGCAAGAGGATTAGGTCTGATAGGATTATCAGTATTGCTTTCAATTAACTGTACACCTTCATTAGATTTGAAGTAAGAAGGTTTAGTAGATACAATGCTTGCAGGATTCTCTGGAAGGAGACCAGTAGCATAATACTTAACTTCAGTATAACTATCTACTTCTCCTTTAGGAGCATTAGTTGCACTAGAAGTAAATCTAAAGGTTAGTACACCAGAAGTAATTGATACTTCTTCAGCAGAGGTATCATATGGTAGAGTATCTACATCACCAGTCCAGGTTGCATTTTCAAGTGGAGGTAAACCAGCAGGAACAACAATTAGTCCGCTAGCATTACCATACTCATCAGTTGTAATCTCACCATTGAATGCAGATAGAGAGTTACCAGCAATACCTGTAAATCTTAGGTCTGGATTTACCCAGCGACCAATATTTCTTCCCTCTAAGAAGACATACATCTTCGTATTAGGTTTCATTCTTCTAATAACATATCTGACAGGAATGCTTCTGGCAAAGAATGCTAGGGAAGTTGAGACTAAACTTTCGCCAATACTCTTAGTTGGAACTCCTTTTCCTACCTCATTGTTTTGAGGACTGATATTAGAAGAACTTGCAACTGATGCTTGAGAAACAGATGTTGTAGCTTGCTGTGTATTGTTTTCACCCAAAGAATTGATTGTGGTGAAAGAAGAGGATGTTCCAACCCAGTTAACTACAAAAGAATTGAATAGACTAGAGAAACTTTCTTTTACATTTTCTTTTGCTAAGAAAATGTTGAATAGATCTGTGTTAGTATCTACAACTAGTGGTTCTTCATTTTGATCATACCAATGATCAATAGATGGAGAAATCTCTCCATCACCAACATATTGAAGAACAACAAATGGATTTGGATTTAAAGTCTTAGATGCAAAATCATTTCCTAGTAAGTTCAAAGGAGAGAAAGGTAATGTTACCATATCTCCAGATCTCTTGTAACCAGAAACAGATCTTTGATCTTCTCTTACATTTACTTCTTCTAGATTTACAGAATCTTCTTTTGATTGAGGACGTAGGACACTTTGCTGACTGTCCACTGCACATCTGTAATCAAGAGATTGCAAGTTGCCAACTTTGTGTGCTTCAAAATTATCAACAAAGAAACCAGACTTAAATCGGTCTAAACCAATTTGATCCTTAACTTGCATGTTAAGAGCTTGCTGCTCAAGAATACTAAGTGTAGTATAATACTCAAGACGCTCAATACGCTTCTCCAATTTACCGATGTCACGCATTGTATAACGACGGTTATCAACTGGAGTAATTCTTACATCTTTAGTTGTCTTCGTAAATGCAGGAATATATGCATAGAAAAGAGGTACAGCATCATCAATTGGATCTGGTTTAGTTGGGTTTAAGGAAGAGTTACCTTCTTTAACAATAAACTGTCCCTTCTTATCTAAGAAAACACCATCAATACGATCTAAGTATTGTACTTGACTGAATGAGAAAGTGTATTCCAAATTCAAATCAGGAGCTGGTGTACTTGCTAGTACAGCACCAGAACCAGAGAATGATCCAGCAGTAGTCTCAAGAGACGCAATATTAAGGAAACCAGGAATGATAGCACTGCTATCTACTTTGGGTCTAAAATCAATTACGTTCTTAAGTTCTAAGTTTCCATGAACAGAAGAGTTGAAAGATGGAATTTCATCTTCTGGAACACCTGCTTCGTGTAGATAACTATCAATTGTACAGAAGTCTCCTTGGGATTGTTCAAAGTAATCAAATGCAATAAGCAATTGTCCAACTGCAGGATCAAATCCTGGTTTTAGAACAATTCTAGAAACATCATATAATGTATCTCTCTGTCCATTATCAAATGTATATCTGGAAGTAATGTCAGTTCCTGAAATTAGATTACCCGCAGAATCTACATCTGGTGCTTGAGATGAAGTTCCTTCATAGACATATCTTAATTTGAAAGCATCAGAATATGATAAAGTCTCTACAACTTCATTATCATAGTCTTGTCCTCTAAATGGAACAACACGATCTCCAGCAGAAGCAACAACGATTCTCTTATTTTTTACTGCAGTCTTAAGTCTTGGTTTTGCATTAGATACTTCAAGAGTTGCTGTAAGTTTTAGTTTAGGGAATGCACCATTAGAAGGAATAGTTCCAAAATACGTTGATGGTAACTGTAGACTAATACTACCAGAAGTAAGACCACTAGCAGTATCAGTAGCAGAAGTAATCTCAACCGAGTCCTCTCCAACGTAAATAATATCTCCTTCAGAAATATTAGGAGCATCGCCAGGATCTAATACAGTCATGATGAAATTACTTTCACTGAAAGCTGCAAATCTTTGTGTGCCAAATGGTAACTGTGCAGCGAATGTAATTACACCACCACCAGAAGAAGCAGTAGTTACAAAATCTCTACGGAAGTAATACTTAATCTTAGTATCATCTCCACCAGCAGAAATTTTAGAAACTTGCTTACTTCCTGTTGGGAACAACAATGTTCCAGAATTAGTATTTGCTACTCTAGGACGTAAACGTACAATACTTGTATTTGTAACACCACCAGGTAAAACTGTATCTAAGTAAATTCTAGATTTAGATGATCCTTCTTGTTTTGTTGCATATTGTACAATAGCACGAACTAAATTATTATTATCATCAGAGAATTGTACAAGATCTCCTTGCTGCAATAGGACAGATGCATCAGCACTAAAACTAGTAGACTCCACAAAATTAGATCCTTGAGATCCAAAGAATGTAAAGTTAGTAACTGCTTTAATTTCAGAGAAAGTTTGACTATCTACAACTACATCTGCAGAGAAAGAGTTGGAGTTACCAGAACCATAAAAACAACCAATAGACTTGACATTCTGTGGTGTATAAGTTGTAACAGTATTTCTGAATAGAATTGGTACAACAGAAGCTGCAGAACTAGGAGAGGCTGCTCCATCTGGATTTTTGACAGTTACCGCAGGTGGTTGTGCATATTCAATATTTACTGCTCTTCTATTAATAATAGTAGCATTGTAAATATTACCTGCAATATTTTTACCTAGATCAATTTTTGATGCATCAAATTCAAGACCATTGATTAATAAAGAACAACCATCAGCATATCCCAAACCTCTATTTTGAACTACAAAGTGGGAGATTGTATTGTCTTTTGCAATTTTTACAGTATTGCCATCTTCATCTCTAATTGTTTCACCAGATTGGAACTTACCAGATAGAGTTTTTACGAATAGAATTCTTCCTGTACTGTAAACACCAGCAGAAGATCCTTCTACAACACCATATGCATTGCTATCAATACCAAATACATACTTACCTTCATCAAATGCATTAGCACCAGCTGGAACATTTTCTAATTGAATTTTGGTAAAGAATTGAGGATCAAAATAAGAGTATCCAAATGTAGTATTGTATGCAGTGGTTCCTGCTTCTAAACGACCTTTAGATAGAATAATATCAGAATCTGAATTAAATCCAGGTCCTCTCTGTTGTAAAAAGAAATTACTTGGTTTTGTTTTTCCAATAACAGGCGTGATAATATCAGAATAATCTACAACAAAACCAAACTCATTATTATTTGCAGAAGCATCAGCTTCCGATAGATAAATTTTTCTCTTAAATTCACTATCAGAAAGATCATACTCCAATAGTAATAATTCTAAATCACTCTTATTACCAAATACTGTTAGTTCTAAAAACTGAACTGATTCTGAAGAATTAATTAGTGGTTTATTTGATGTTGCAAACGATAATGTTTTAAAAGAACTAACAGCTGTTGGAGTACCCAAATCACTTCTAGTTTTTACAAAAAACAATTCGCCAAATTGAGTTTGGAACGTTGCATCTGATACTGCTCCAATTAATGTAACAGTATTTGTAATTTGTAGAGTGATGGTTTTAATTCCATCATCAGTATTAAAAATCTTTCCTCTTCTGTCAATAGTCTGCCTATGATCTGTAGAAAGTTCTGTATCATTCAGACCAATAGATCCATCATTAAATGTAGAATATAGAAATACATCAGGATATGCTGTTAGTTCTGATCCTTCTTTGTTTAAAGGAACACTACCAAATACATTAGTAACACTGTAAGTTGGAAGACCTTTACTCTTAAGATTTACATTATCAGTTGAAAGACTTTCTCTTGCTTTATTAATTTCAAGATACTTAGTTTCTTTATTGACAATTTCATATCCTTTGATATATGCTTTACCAGGACCGATGCTAGCGATCATTTTTCTGGCAGCATCACTGGCAGATTCTCCATTATAGAGACCAAACTCATCAATGCCGTAGATACCTCTGTTGCCGTCTTTTTGTGCATATTCTCTGATATCAACAGAGAAATTGTCTACAACATAATCACCAGATTCGTCAAATGTTCTACGAGCTAAAGTTTGCTCAATAACACTGAAATCAGTAGATTCAATTTTTCTTTGAATAACTCCTCTAGAAACTGTTAGGAGTTGAATAAAATTCTTATCAGTAATTGCATTTAGAGCAAACTCTTTTAACTCTAGGGAAATTTTGAGTCTATGTGCTCCAGGAGCTGTATAGTTTGCAGATCCAATAGAATTGTCATATAGAGATGCATCTGCTTCTGGTGTTACAACTTCTTCTTTAATTGTAAATCCTACTTTTGCAGATGGTTTGTTATAATATTCATCAATAACTAGAAGTGCTTCGTCATTGCGAACAAAATACCCATTGACAAAGTAAATTCCTTCCTCTACTTTTACAGCAGATCCAAATCCCATTGCAGGACTCTCTAGAGAAGTAACTTCTCCTGTGTCAGGGTTAGTGATCTCAATACTAGTAGGAAGAACACTTCCATCTGTACCAACAACTAGAAGTGGTGTATTGACACCATCAACAACTTCTAGAGTTTCACCTTGACGGAAAGTTGGTTCTGTATTAGAGTTGCCACTATTAATGTAACTAACAAATAAAGTATCAGCAGCAGTCTCTGTTGCTAATTTTGTTGCTAGGATAGTTGCAGTAACACCAGAGGTAAGACCTTGTAGTTGTTGTCCTATCAACTGACTAATATCGTATTTTTTGTATACGATGTCATTTCCTTCTGAGATAGCAACCTCAGAAACTGAAGACAACTTAACGTAGTCTAACTTTGTATTAAGACCTACCTCTCCAGGAATGACAAGTTCACCCTGCTTGAATGCGTACTTTCCAAAACTCTCAATTTGATTTTGGAGAATGGATTGTACCTGTGTTAGCTCCCTACTTTGAATAGAGTATCCAGGACGGAATAGAATTTTGTAAAAATTCTTACTCGCGTCAAAGTCCTCGTAATAAGGATTTACATTTAGGTTAGTCTTCTGAGGCATCGTGCTCCGCCAAATACTAGTATCTAGTCCCTAGTATTTATAGAGATAAAAAAAATCCCCCGATTGCTCAGGGGATTTTTTAAATATGTATTTGAATCAGAATTCAATAACTAGTTTGATATCTTCAATCTGGTCAGGAGCGCGAGTGATTAGACGACGATTCTCAACGTAAATAACGTCACCAGTGTTGTTTTCAATTTCAGGTGCTGCTAGACCACTTGCAAAAGTGACACCTAGTAGTGCGGAATTATAACCTGTGTCTACAGAACCAGAGGCAGTTGAGGATTCTCCTGTAATAGCATTAGAACCATTAGACTCAAATGCTCTTACAACACCCTGATCAGTGTGTGCGTCATTAGTTTGGATGTACTTAAGAACACCAGCGGTAGTAGAACCACTGTCAAGTGTCCAAGAAACAACTGTACCATATGCAGTACCACCAGTTACAGTCTGAGTAATTTTCTCATCAACAGAGAAGTCTGCAGTAGCACCAGTAATTTTAACGGACTTTAATCCAGAGAGAGTATCTGAGGTAGCAAATGTTGTGGTTCCCCAGTTATATGGATCAGCGATGATGCCAATACGACGGAAGTCGTTATCTACAGGGAAGTCACCTTGACCTTCTGCATAGGTTAGACGGATGTTTGTCATCACGCGCTTACCATTAAGTTCTGTTTCATGATCAGAACCATGACCACCTTCAGGAGGTAGGATAACCTCAATAGCACCAACAGCGGAACCACCTGTCGCGACTGCACTGCTTAGACCAGTGTCAGAGAAGAGGTTTCCATTGCCTAAAAGAACATTAGCATAGGTGTAACCCGATCCACGAGCTTGGATACTTGCAGATGTAATTGTGCCAGCACCATTTGTTACTAGTTCTACAACACCACTTGTTCCATCGCCTTTGATGCTAGTGTAAAGAGTTTGAGAGGCAGGAAGTCCAGATCCAGCGTCTTCAATTAGAGCAACGTCACATGCACCTGCAACAGCTTGTGCTACAACACCAGTTCTAGAGTTGTTAGCAGGAAGAACGATTGGCATGAAGTCAGAAGAAAGGAACTTCAGAACATCATCAGTAGGGATGGTGTACATATACTTCCAAATGTAACCAGCACCAGTAGTTTCGGTATAAAGACCAGTTCCAGCAGCGTAGTTACCACCTGCAGTAGTTGGTTCTTCCGTTGCGTTTTGACCAGTGCTATTACCAGGACCTTCTCCGTTGTAAAGACACTTGAATACTTCATACTGAGAGTTCATTACATAGAACTTAGCATCTGCAATTGTATTTGCACCTGTTGCAGTTTGCTTACCAATTTGACCACCGCCACCTGGAGTAGCAGCGTAGTCTGGTTTCCACATGTCAAACTTAGGGTTAGCTACTAAGTCCCAGTTGTAACGACGAATGACTGTTCTTGCAAAAGCATCAGTAATACGCTTGGCAGCAATCAATTCGTCATAAAGACTAACTTTTTCTCTTTGGTTATCAAGTGGAAGAGGAGGAACATCTTCAGTTGCATAACGATAAACGCCAGACTTAGCTGTAGCACCTGTGTCAGAACCACCAGCACCACCTGTTCTACCTTTTAGGTCAGAACCAAGAGGAGGAGCAGAGTTAACGCCAGCACTGCCAAAAACGTCGGTCAAAAGGAGGGCACTATCATAAACTGCAGC
>Ga0163111_10000228_pt1 | contig 33648 bp, 23 predicted proteins | sample CRUFie1St18metaG_FD_109645 | JGI IMG/M metagenome (GOLD analysis project Ga0163111, IMG submission 109645) | Marine microbial communities from the Costa Rica Dome - CRUD Field 142mm St18 metaG | ecosystem: Environmental > Aquatic > Marine > Oceanic > Photic zone | place: Costa Rica: the Eastern...
CTTCTTCCCCATTCAAAGTTGAAATCACAGGGCGGGTCAATACTTTTATATTCCCCCGTGACTCTTGCGCCTGAATTTGTAGATAGAAATTACTTTTCAATGCACCAACATTGCTCAAAAATGGAATACCCGATGCAGCCAAAACCTCATTAATCTCTCCTCCATCCAATGTATAATTAATTCCTGGCAAAATTTGCTTTCCTCCACCAATGCTATCCCCTGGCATTGCCAATCCTGCTCTGATTCCCGTATTGAGAATCTTATTCACATTGACATCCAGCACCATCATTTCAATCTTTACCATAGGAATCGGTTGGTCAATCTCCTGAATAAACAATTCGACCAAATCTAATTGGTCTGTATCTCCAGATAAGATAAGCCGATTAAGCCCTCGATATTCTTTGATTTCTACTCCTTTCTTCATATCTGCAGGAATTAAATCAATGGCTTTATCCGTTGGACGATATTTAAGCTTGACAATGCGTGATTGCTTAAAGCCGGCTCTGTCCTTTTTGCCCAATAGGAAGATATCATCTGATGCTTTGTAAGTAAAGTTTGTTCCCTGAAACAAGAAGGTAAGTAGCTCTTCCAATTCGACTTGTTCCACTTTGACAGAGACCTTTCCTTCTATGGGATCATACAGAAAATAGTTAGTCTGTGTCTTATCAAACAATTGCCGAATCAAAGCATCTAAGTTCGCATCATTTGCCACCACAGATATAAGCCCGCCAAGGGTATCAATGGTTATTCCTTGTACCAAAGCAGGCGGATTGTTTTTCGGTCGTTGTGGACGAGTCGGACGAGTATTTGTTGTCTTTTTTGCTTCCTTTTCAATATAGAACGTACCCGATTCATCTTTGCGGGTTGTGTATCCATGCATCAGGAAGAGATTCTGTAATGCGAGTTCCAGTTTTGAAGGCGGAATATAAGCCGTCAACAATCCTTTCACATCAGGAGAAGGCACTACGGTCTGCCCTGTCAATTGGGCAATTTTCTTAAGGACATGTTGCAGGCTATCATCACGCAAATCAACGCTCAAAAGACTGTCTTTGGTATCATACTGAATATCAGGTTCTCTAATAGGGATTAATGCTGGCGGTGGGCTCTCATAAGAAGAAAATTGTAAGATATTCCCTGTTACTTCTAGCATTAACCCAAATTTTTTACAGACAAACAAGAAAATGTTCTTAACAGGTTCATTGACAAATGTATTGGTCACGACTGCATCAGGCATATTGTCTATATAGACATTGACCTTATGTGATTTCCCAACCGCTCGAACGAAATCAGCTAAAGGAACTTCATAGAATTCTAAGTCTGCACGTTCGTTCAATCCTGGTATAACCGTTGCCAATGAATCTAGGCGTTTACTGAGTTCGGCCAATCTGAGGTCTTCGTTTGATTGGGCAAAGAGCATAGGGGGGAAACATATTCCTAGTAAGAATATGATAAGTAGGTTTGTACAATACGAAGAAGAGGTCATTTTTTAGGTTGTTGTTCTACAGTTGGGTTAGTTGTACGCTTTTTCTTTTCTTTCGGGCTTTTCGTCTTTTTGGGTTTGGGAGTTTTCTTCTCCTTTTTACGTTTTTCGTCCTTTCTCTCTTCAGTTTGCGCCTTAAGCTTCTTACCCAATCTATAGGTTTCCTCCTTTTCGAGTTCGCCTTTAGAGGAATAATAAGAACTTACCCCATCTTTCATTCCCCACTTATAAGATTCAATAGCACGAATACTTTCATCAGGATAGAAGTACGTACATCTTCCATCCAAACGCCCTCTAACATAGGTACATTCACTTTCTATTGTTTCATCGTGGCGGTAGATGGTATAAACTCCTTCTAACTTTCCATTCTCCCAGTTAGAAACCTCTTTTAATGCACCATCTTTAAAATAATTAGAACAGGAGCCGTTCAGCTGGTTGTCTTTGTAATAGCAATCCTTTATAAGGATTCCTTTTAGACTCCATTCTGAATACCGTCCATGTTTCACATTACGCTCAGACCAGAAGTCATAGTAATACTCATACTTCACCTGAAGGCGTTCAAAGTTCTCTTCATAATAATCGGATTCGGTGCGGATATCGCGGATCTTGTGTATATCTTGGGAATAGCAAAGGTATATTTGACTTAGTACGATATATAATACAAGACCCCTCATTGAATAGTACTTCATGATTGTATACTGTAGGTTTAGTTTACGATTTTGCGAAAAACGCTAGCTAATCAATGGGACTTATGTGTAACCATCGGCTAATATAGGAGAATATAGCAGACTTTCAAAAGTATCCAACAGAAATTTACGACAATTAGTAAAGTTAAGACATAGAATGGCTTTCTGTTTTGTCTACTACCTCCGCGTTTACTTCCCCAAAAACCTCTGCCAATATTGCTTAGTACTTCTCAACCCTCTTCATTTAAAGTCTTGTTAACACACAAATGATTACCTTTGCCCCCTATATAAACATAAGACCTAATGCGAAATAACTATATCCCTTATTTTGTTTTCTTGCTACTCATTTGCCTAACGGTTCCCTTACAGGCTCAACCTCCTCACCAAGGAGGTAGGCCGCACCATGGGGGCAAAGGTAGATTTGGCGATATGAAAGGGAGCATCAAAGGAAAAATAGTTGATGCAGAAACAGGTGAACCGCTTGAATATGCCACTATCACGTTTATCCGTAAACGAGATTCGAGTATAGTAGGTGGAGGAATCACAAACGAAAAGGGAGCTTTTTTCATTGAAACCTCGCCAGGTGTGTTTACTGCCAAGTTCGAATATATTTCTTATGAGCCCCAAATACTATTTCCAGTCAAACTCCTCCCAAGAGAAAGCCTTGATATTGATCTAGGCACGATACAACTCCAACCTGTTGCCGCTACTACGGAGGAAGTTGAGATTACAGCCCAACAAAGTAAATTGCAGTTTGAACTAGACAAAAAGGTTTTCAATGTAGGAAAGGATCTTTCCAGAACAGGTTCTGCCTCAGACATATTAGACAATATTCCTTCTGTATCTGTAGACATTGATGGTAATGTTAGCTTGAGAGGAAGCCAGAATGTTCGAATATTGGTAGATGGAAAACCATCTGGTTTAACAGGGCTCAGTAGTACTGATGCCCTCCGACAATTACAAGCAAACCTCGTCGAGAAAGTCGAAATCATCACCAACCCCTCCGCCCGATATGATGCTGAAGGGATGGCAGGTATCATCAATATTGTGCTCAAAAAAGACCTCAAAAAAGGCCTGAATGGAACATTCGACCTCAATCTTGGATGGCCTCATAACTACGGGGTCGGAGCTAGTGTAAACTTCAGACGTAAGTGGGTAAATCTATTTGTCAGTGGAGGGATTCGATATAGAAAAGGACCTGGAAATGGAAATTCATACCAAGAGTTCTTCCTCCCCGATACAACCTATTATACAAACCGCGATCGTACCCATGAAAGAGGAGGTTTAGGAGGCAATATTCGATTTGGAGCCGATTTCTTCTTGTCCAAAACTAGTACCCTAACAGCTGCTTTCTTATACAGAGGGGCAAGGGAAAACAATGAAGCCCAAATCATCTATCGAGACTTTAATTCTTCAGGTGAGCAAACACAAACGGTCTTACGTACAGAAGATGAACTCGAAGAAGAATTCAATCTTGAATATTCATTAGATTATGAGAAGAAATTCAAGAAGAAAAAACAGAAGTTAACAGCCGCGCTCCAATACCGAGAAAATACTGAAGACGAAGGCTCTGATTTAATTGAACAATTCACAGATAACAACCTCGTCTCCATTGATCCTAATCCTCTTTTACAGCGGAGCAATAACAAAGAGAGTGCAAAAAGCTGGCTAGTACAATCAGACTATATACATCCCATTGGGAAAGATGGGAAGTTTGAAACGGGTGTTAGAGCCTCTCTGCGGAAAATAGAGAATGATTATACAGTTGAAGAGCAAAACAGCAATGAGGAATGGGTAAGTCTCGCCAACTTTACCAATCACCTGAATTACGATGAAAATATTATCGCCCTATATGCGATGTATGGAAACAAAATTAAGTCCCGCTTTTCTTACCAATTCGGCCTTAGAGTGGAGTACTCAGACATTCGCACTGAGTTAGAGGAAACGAATGAGGTCAATCCCCGTGAGTATCTCAATCCCTTCCCATCAGCTCATTTCTCCTACGAGTTCAACAACCGAAACTTCCTTCAATGGAGTTATAGCCGTCGGATTCGCCGTCCGCATTTCCGCGAACTCAATCCCTTCTTCACCTTCAGCGACTCTCGAAATTTCTTCTCAGGAAATCCCAACCTCAATCCCGAGTTCACCCATTCTGCCGAGATTGGGTACCTAAAATATTGGGAGAATGCCTCGATTTCTTCCTCCGTATATTATCGCCATACAGATAGCGTCATCCAACGAATCACCACTGTAGATTCAGAAGGCTTTAGTGCAACCCAGCCCATGAACCTACTTGATCGAGACGCGTATGGTATAGAAGCCACCTTCTCAGTCAATCCGCTTAAATGGTGGAAAATCTATGGGAGCATGAACTTCTTCCGTGCCATCACAAGCGGAGCCAATGTAGATGCTAGCTTAGCCAGTGATACCTACAGTTGGATGACCCGCATGACTTCTCGAATGAGCTTCTGGAAAAACGCAGACTTCCAAATTCGTTTCAACTATAGAGGAAAAGAACAGATGACTCAAGGCACTCGACTTCCAATATCGACAATGGATATTGGACTCAGCAAAGATTTCCTAAAGAACAATGCCGCAACCCTCACCTTCAACATCAGGGATGTATTCAACTCTCGTAGGAGAAGAATGGAAACCTTCGGTTCTAACTTCTATTCAAACTCCGAATTTCAGTGGCGACAACGCCAATTCATGCTAAACTTCACCTATCGACTCAATCAAAAGAAGCGACGTGGAGGCGGCCGAAATGGCGGAGGGGGTGATTTCGACATGGGTATATGATACATATCCCTACATATCTTTTAAGATTCATAGAAAAACACATTTGTTATGCCAATTCCTACTTCCATCACACAGCAAATCGAGCACAGTAACAAGTTAGCTCGCGCTTTCCTCAAAAGACTCATAAAAGACATACCTGAAGAACAATGGTTTGAGATTCCTAAAGGCCATTATTCCAATATCGCTTGGCAAGTCGGCCATATCATTTTGACACAAAACTATAACTCAATTACCGTTGTAGTTGGATTACATCCTGAGGCAAAGAAGATTGTGAACTTCCGCGAATTCGTCCCCTTATATACAGCAGGATCCGACCCCAAGAATGTTACTCCAGAAGTTACCTCCAGAGAGAAGTTGCTTGAACAATTAGATGCAATGGGAGAACTCACCAATCGTATTCTTCGGGAGCTACCCGAAGAAGAACTAGCAAAGCCCCTACTTGAATTTGGTTTACGGCATCCCTTTGCCAAAACAAAATACGAAGCCCTTAGCTGGACGAGTCAGCATGAAATGTGGCACTGCGGACAAATTGCCTCCCTAAAAAACTTCTTAGGCACTCCTTTCAGAATAGGCCCAAAGAAAATATAAATGCCTATGTAAGGGGTTCTAATCTGCAAATCAGAATCCCTTAGCACTTTATAAAAAAGTTTATGAATGTCAATCCTTTCCTATCTCCCGATATAGAAGAAATTGCGTTTGCCTCCTCTCTGAATTTCCTCGCGATTTACAACTATGCCCCAATTCTTCCAGGTCATTCCTTGATTATTCCCAAACGGCACGCAATCAGCATCATGGAATTATCTGAGTTAGAGTTACTTGAATTCGTCATGTTGAGCCGGAAGGTCATCAAGATTCTCTCTCATGTTTTCCAATCAGATTCATTCGATTGGACAATCCAAGAGCGTCCTCCAGCAGGCCAAACCGTCCCACACCTCCACATGCACATTATTCCGCGTCATTTAGGAGACTTACCCGAGCCTGGCGATTGGTATCCAAAACTAGAGGAGCAATTCTTTAGTAAACCCATTGACAGCGAGCATCGTCCGAAATACTCACGCTCCCAACTCATAGAAATTGCCCAACAAATCAAAGAGCAGAGCCAACATATCCAATAGGCCTTTACTTCTTTTGTATATAATCGAATTGTATCCCCACGTAAAAGTTACGCAAAGGAGCTGGATTAAAGTAACGTCCTCCAAATCCATTCAATTGGAGGAAGGATGTATAGGATGTACTTAAGATGTTATTTACCCCACCATATATATGGCCGAATAGATAATATTTACCCACAGAAACGAGATCTCGCTGATACCCTAATTTTGCATCTAATAACGAATAAGCATCCGCCCAAACCGTATTACCATCATTAATAGGCATCTCTCCCACATATCGATAGGTCAAACGCATGTATCCTCCCCATGTCATCTTCAAATCCGTTCCCGCCGATAGAGTATGGGCAGGTACCCCCGTCAAAGCATTGCCCGAAAAGTCCTCCCCATCTTTTATATACTCACGAAACCGAAAATGTTGATACGCATAATTCCCCCAAAATACCCAATCTCGAATGCCCTTTGCGCCATTTTGCACAAGTTGGAAACGCGAACTTAACTCTGCTCCATATTGATCAGTCCTACCTCTATTCAGAAATACACTCTGCCCTGTCGGCAATACATCAGGTACAATCGTCTGATTTAATGCCAGCAAATATCCGCTCACGTCCAAATACAACCGTTCCTTGAGCAATGCAAATCTTCCTCCAGCTTCATAGTTAATCCCTTTCTCAGCTTCCAACTCCCCATTCAAGCTACCATCCGTATTTAATACATCCCAGACAGTAGGAGGCGAAAACCCATAGCTCACACTTCCATGTAAGGAGATTTTGCGTTCAAACTGTTTCACCAAGGACAGTCGAGGGGACCACACAGGAGAAAACTTTCGGATGTTACTAAAGTCAATACTATCCGCTGTAAAGAAGTCTTCATGTTCATATCGAAGCCCATTTCGGCTTACTCCTCCTGTAAAAATAAAATTATTGGGGATTACCAATTCTATCTGTGCAAAACCGATACCTTGACGAGATAAAGTCTCTGTATCCAGATATAAATCGCCTGCCTCACCTGCAACATTCTCATGTTCCCTTAACAGGTTATTTTCCAATTGTAGCTCCCCTCCTACCGTTATCTTATAGCGAATTCGCCAAAAGTTTGCTGCATAAACCGATCGAACCCTCCCACCAAACCCCTGAGCTGATTCTCGCTTATAGCCATTAAAAAAGGCGCTTGTACCATAGGGGTTAAGTTTGTTCGTGAAATTCCCATATAGAGATACCGCAGTATGAAACTTCGTTCCTGCATTATAGAAATATGAAGCGCCGATTCGGGTACGTTCTCGCTCTACTCGGGTTTTGCCTTCTAGGGCAAAAGGAACAGCTTGTCGCGGGTTTTCTACCATTGCCGCACTATCAATTGCGCCAGGTAAACCCCATTCTCCTTTGAAATAGTAAGCAAACAAAGAGAGCTTATGTTGCTCTCGTGTATATAGTTGTGTTTGGATAAGCAATTGATCCTTATTCGCAAACTCCTGCTCTCTATAACCAGGATTTCGCTGGTGTATATACCGAGCCTCTAACGTATGTTTTGCATGCCCTTCCAACACTTCTATCCCCAATCGTCTCATATTACCCGAACCATATGTTCCCCAAACACTTACTTCATTGGTTCGCAAACGCGTTCTTTGGGTATTGAATAATAGCGCCCCCCCTGTACCCGCTCCATACATACTAGAAGCAGGCCCTTTAATCACTTCAACACTCTGTAAATGGCTTGCCTCCATCATTTCTAGAGGAGTCGAACCATCGGGGCTTGTCAGCGGAATATCATTCCAATACGCCTTTACGTTCCGAACCCCAAAAGGAGACCTCAGCGCACTCCCTCTAATAGAAATTCGGCGGCTACCTCCTTGTCCTCTTTCATCCATCATTACGCCTGGTATTGTATTCAAGACAGGAAGAAGGGAGAGTTCGTTGTTTCGTGTGAGAGCCTTCCTATCCAGACGAGCAATAGCCCCTGCAAAACTCCAGATAGATTGATTACTTCCATAAGCCGTAATTCGCTGAGTAGGAACTCGGTATATCTTTTTCTTCGGACGCAGATTCATCCGATGAAGTTGTCCTTCTCGTCCCCCTATCACAAGTTCACCTTTCTCATATCCTTCCTTTGTAAAGATTAAATGAGTGACTTCTCCTACCACACTAAAAGAGAAGGCTCCCTCTTTATTTGTATAGGTGATTTTAGGTGTTTTCCAAGACTGTACAACCACATCGGCAATGGGTTTCCCTGTAACATGATCTGTTACGACTCCTCGAATTTCTACTTGTGCCAGTCCCCCCAGAGGAATCATCAACAATATGAGCCATACCCAACTACGTAAAACAAACTTCATAGGCTTTCATTTAGGATCTATAAGATAGATAATATACAAACTAAAATTCCCATTGTACAGAATCGTACAATGGGAATTCATATAGAATCTTAGGGAGTCTTAGCCTCGTTCACCAAAAGCGTAACCGAAAGATAGACCTGCCCAATGTTTCACACTCGAATTAACAAGGAAGGGTGTATAAACGAACTTCAAGAATGCGCCACCCGCTGTAGAAGGGTGCATACGGAAGCCAATTACACCTGTAGGATAAATACTTTGTTCATCTGCTGAGCCTGTCCCATTGTACAATCTAAATGTAGCACCTGCTCCGAGCTCAAACAAGGAAATATTTTTTCCTATCAAAAGACTAGCCGTTACAGGAAAGTTGGTCTGAGCACCCGTAGCTCCTTCTGCGGAAGTTGTTGTTGGAATTTTGAAATTAGACGATCCCCATCCAATTTCGCCAGCAGGCATAATCCCTACTCCAGCACGTGCAGTCATTGCGACGGCATCTACTTGGAACAATACGTGTTCGTAGTTTAAAGAATAAAGACCTGCATTACCTCCCAATTCTGCATAGAAAGCATGGTAGGCACTTTCACATCCTTTAATTTGACCTCTCTTCAAAAATTGACCATAAGAAAGTTGGCTCACAAATAATGCGATGATAACAATTAATAGCTTCTTCATGTCTGTAAAACTTGAGGGTTTAAATGTGTTGTTAGTTGAGAAAATTACTTTACCTAGGTTGTATAATTCTTTCACGTTATGTATGTGTATAATGAACTAATGGTTCAAAAGATACATATGGAAAACGGGATTTAGGTGATTTTATTTATTTTTTTTCCTTCCTATTATCCCCTCAAGAAGTAAGGTTATTCTTTATTTTGTTCTGACATCTGAAGTACTTACGCATCCCTAAAACCCTTCCTTATCCAGCATGTTGGATACTTCTACGATATCCCAAAGGAGTTTGTCCAAATGTCTTCTTAAATAAACGACCAAATGAACTATTATCCTGAAAACCTACCTTATAACAGATGGTTGTGACGGTTTCATTGGTTTCTTGAATCAACTCTCGGGACTTTTCTAAGCGCATCGAAATGATATATTTATGGGGGGTTTGTCCATAAACCTGCTTAAATAAACGCAAAAAATGGAATTGGGAAAGACAAGCGACACACGAAATTTCTTTTAAACTTAGTTTCTTATCTAAATTTGAATCAATATACTCCTTCGCAATACTCACTCTTCTATACAATTCCAACTTAGTAGAATACTTCACTGGCTTCATTCTCTCTAAAATATTAACAATATCTGTTTTCATAGCTTCTTTCCAAATAAAAAATTACTAAAGAACGTTTGGCTTCAATCAATTATGCAACATACGGGGTTTGCTTCGACCCCATACACAGGATCGACTAATTGCAAACAATACTCACACATCCAATACGTATATACTAATTCAGGTTTCGTTAACCGTTTCCTTCCCCTTCCACAACTTCCTTCACACCTGATTTAATTTTGTCCTCTGCTTTCAATCCCTCTAATACTTCAATATAGATTCCGTCTGACAATCCAACCTCTACATATCGTTTCTTAAATTCTTGGTCTGCTACCTCCACTTCTACATATTTCTTATCATCCTCAAACTTCAATAAGCTTTCCTCAATTGCCATTACACTATCTCGTTTATTTAGGACAATGTCTGCATTTGCACTGTAGTTTGCACGCAAAAACTGGTCGCTACTTAATACGATGGCCGCTTTCATTTCAAACTGAATGGCACCATTCTCCTCCACTCCTTTAGGTGAGATATACTCTAGTTTAGCATTGTATTGTTCATTTTCCAATGCTCCAACAGTGAGGAGTAAGTCCATTCCTACCTTAATCTTCCCAACTTCCGATTCGTCTATCTTTCCTTTAAAGATTAAGTCTTTCATATCTGCGATGGAAGCGATTGTAGTACCGTCATTAAAATTGTTGGCCTCAATCACCGAATTCCCTTCTTCGATTGGCACATCGAGTATCATTCCTCCAATTGTAGCCTTCACGATGGTATTCCCGCCTTTTCCTCCAGCACGCTTAGAGGTTCCGCTACGAATCAACAGCACATTATCTTCAGCCGCGGCAAGTTCTTCCTGTGCACTCTTGTAATCTAGCTCAAATCGTCGATAATCGGACTCGGCTATGATGCCTTCGTCAAACAATCCCTTATTTCGGTTATACTCCCGTTGAGCGTTGGTAAACGCAATTTGGGCTTGGTTCAATCTGTTCTCAGCATTGCTCAATGAAACCATCTCTGGTACAATGCTAATCTTCGCAATCTTGTCCCCCCTTTTCACGATTTGTCCAGGCTCTACATATACCTTATGGACAATACCCGAAACTTGGGGTTTGATTTCGATCTCTTTTCGAGGAACAACCGAACCCGTTGCGACTGTTTTCTTGATGATTGTTCGAGTTTCTGGCGATTTCGTTTCAAAGACTACAGGCTTCTCCTTGGATTTATTGTAGAGGAAATAGCTTCCATAGACTACAGAGAATCCCAGAAAGGCCAAAAACAAGATCAATAGAACGCGCCCAAAAGAAAATCCTCGTCTACCCATAATACTGTTGTCAATTTAAAATACCCTTTATCTAATATATATCCGAATACCAAAGTTAGTCTGCTCGCAATGCATCTACCGTACTAATAGACATAGCCCTTTGAGCAGGAAGGAAGCCTGCTAATGCTCCCGAAACAACCAAGATTCCTAATGCCATAAAGATTGTGCTCACCTCTACCCCTGGATTGTAGAACATCTCTGCATCTTCTGGTACCAAACTCGCGACCAATTCGACGAATGAAACGCCAACGATCATCCCCATGTAGCCTGCAATTCCTGTAAGCACAACTGCTTCCAATACAATTTGGCTAACGATTACGAAGGGAGTTGCCCCCAATGCTCTCCGAACGCCAATTTCCTTCGTACGTTCCTTCACCACAACCAGCATAATATTACTTACCCCAATGGCTCCTGCAACGAGGGTTGCGATTCCGACGAATAGAACCAATGCTTTGATGGCGGCCAACAAACCTGTAACCTTAGAGTATTCTTCTGCAAGGTTGAAATGCCCCAATGCACGCTGGTCTTCTGGCGCAACCTTATGCCGCTTCTTCAATATGGCCAATGCCTTTTCCTCTGCAGCCACTGCATCCACATCAGGATAGGCTGCGACAGAGAACCATTGAATGCGGTCACCTCCATTGAATGCTTGTTGATAGGAGGAAAACGGAAGATAGATTGTGGCATCATCCTCTTCGCTGTCCGCATTGCTTGATTTGTATAGTCCAATCACCTTAAAGTAGATTCCATTGATACGGATATATTCATCAATAGGGTCTTCTCCAGGTTCAAAGAGTACGCTTTTAACGCGCCCCCCAATTACTGCAACCTTGCGCTTTTCCTCCACATCCAATTTATTCAAGAAGCGTCCTTCTACAATTTTAGTAGACTCTATGAAAAATATCTCAGGCATATCTCCCATCACACTAAAAGAACCCGACTTTTCTCCCCTTACAATTGAGTTTGATAGGTTACGGAAGCCGCCCAATTGGTTGCGTGGAGCCAGATATTGAATTTCGGGTACGCCCTCTTTCAATGCCGCAATGTCATCATTGGTGAAGCTGAATGTTCGTCCTTTGGGCAAGCCCTTATAAGGAATAGACGTAGACTGAGTCCATATGAAGAAACTATTCGCTGCGGTACCGCTAAAGTCTCGAACCACCGCATTGTGCAATCCGTTCCCTGCCCCTAAGAGGATAATCAACATGAAAATCCCCCAGAATACCCCCAAAGCCGTGAATAACGTACGGGTTGGGTTTTTACGAATAGAATTGTAAATCTCAATCCAACTATCTAAATCAAACATCCTTTCTATCGTTTATTCGTCTCGTAATGCCTCAATAGGCTCAATAGAAGCCGCTCTAAGTGCGGGGAAAAGTCCTGCGATTGTTCCTGCCACGACCAGAAAACCCATAGCAAATAGCACAACAGGTAAACTCACCTCTGGGTTCAGGAAAAATTCATTGTCTGTCACGAAATACGCGATGGTTTCGAGCAATCCTACCCCAGCTAATAGGCCTATATAGCCCGCGATGGAAGTAATGAAAACAGACTCTTGGAGGATTAAGCCTACGATGGATGCAGGCGTAGCTCCTAGGGCTTTTCGTACCCCAATCTCCTTTGTACGTTCCTTCACCACCACCATCATAATATTGCTGATACCCACAACCCCAATTAGGATGGTGCCAATCCCAACGATATATACCAATATGTCAAAGGCCAGAAATAGATTGATGATGCGCTTGAAGTTCTCCATATTGTTTCGAACATATATGGCGCGTTCGTCTTCTACATCAAATGAATGGCGTTGAGCCAAACGCTGGCGTACATCCTCACTCATCTTCTCGGCCAACTTCAAATCTTCCTCCTTAGAGGCAATCATCAATTGACCAATGCGGTTCTGGCCGTTAAATGTCTTTTGCGCTGTCGTGATAGGCAAATACACAATCTCTCGCTCCCGCTCATTCCCCTCATCCGTAAATACCCCCACAACCTTAAAAGGTATTTTGTTCACTCGGATGTATTTCCCTATGCCTTCTGCTCCTTTGAACAAAGCATCTTCCACCTTGTCTCCAATCACAGCAACCTTGCGGGTATTCTCTAAATCGGTAGGGTTGATATACCGACCTTTAGACATCAGGGTATTCTCAATATATTGGTGTCCTGGGTGCACACATCGAATAGCGAAATTGTCGCTTTGCTTCTCGTATGTAATCGTTGTGCGTCCTCGGATGAAGAATCGAGCCGTACTATGCTCAACCCCTACGACCTCACGCGTTAGCTCATCATAGTCCTCATTGGTAAACTGAATATTTCTTCCTGCCTGCAATCCCTTATAGGGCTTACTAGTTTGGCCGCTGTATACCCAAATACTATTTACGGCGTCATCCCGAAAAGATTCGTTCAATCCATTCTCCAAACCATTCACCGATCCCAGCATGATTACAAGCATAAAGATTCCCCATGCCACACTAAAGCTCGTCAAGAAGGTGCGGAGCTTATTCTGTAGAATTGAATGAAAAATCTCTTGCCACTTGTCTATATTGAACATATCAATGCAGAATTACAGACCTAAAAATTATTCGCTTATATCAATACGCCATTTCACGACACCATCTTCTAAATACAATCGGATAACTTGAATGCCTTCCGCCTCTGTATTCGAATAGGCATCAAAACAAGCATCCTCTATATACTGTGTCAATACCGAAGCGATTCCTCTTGCTCCTGTTTCGCGTTCAAAGGCACGGCTCACAATCGAATCGTACACATCTTTAGAAACATCTAAGCCAATGCCGTGCATGGCGAGCTCTCTTTGGTAGCGGGTCAAGATTTGTCGTTCTAAAATACTTGTTAGGCTTTCCTTGGAGAGCGCATCAAATGGAACAATGCGATGAAAACGCCCAATTAATTCGGGCATGAGTCCGTACGACTGGAAATAAGCGACCTTGTCTACTTCTTCTTCACTCAAGGAGACTGCAATCTTTCGTTCTGAAGCTTCCTTATCCACCATTGTCCCAAAGCCAATGCTTTTCTTGCTATGCTTCCGTTCGACCATCTCTTTGAAGCCCGAGAATGCCCCACAAGCTACAAAGGGGATATTTCCTGTATTGAAGGTAATTCGCTCGCTGTAAGAAGAATGACTCAATCGCATTGGCACATCTATATCTGTACTTTCAAGCATCTTCAATAGCTCTCGTTGAACTCCAAGTCCACTCACATCTTTGGTTGTACCTTCGCCAGAGAAGACTGCGTTATTGCTTCCCGAGGCAATCTTGTCGAATTCGTCTATGCACACAATCCCTACAGATGCCAATGCTCGGTTTCCTCCTGCACTGTTTATAAGACGCGTTAAGATTGAATGCACATTTTGTCCGACATAGCCCGTTTCCGAATATGCAGTGATATCAATAATGACTGTGGGTATTTTTAAGATTTTTTGGAACAACAATTCGACCAAATATGTCTTACCACAACCCGTTGGGCCGATCAAGAGGTAGTTTGATTTTGGAGGGAGATCCTTGACAGGAACGTCTTCTAGGTACAATCTCTTGATTCGACTAATATGGCGAAAAGCCATCAGACACACCGCTTTCCGTGCTGTTTCTTGTCCTACATACCCTAATTCGCCTATTCGGTCAAACATCTGACGAGGCGTCAAAGAAGGTAAGTAAGACAAAAATGAAACAATATTCGGGTCCTTTTCCAGCATAATAAAATTGCTTAATGAAGTAAAAGATGAATGAAAAAACGATTATACAATTAATCCATCTTTTAACCGAATTACACGGTCAGTTTGTTTGGCTACTTCTGGTTCATGCGTAACAATTACCACCGTAATCCCTTCTGCATTTACGTCCTTGAGGACTTCCATAATGCTATCAGAGGTAGTCGAATCTAGTGCCCCTGTAGGCTCATCTGCCAAAATCACCTTTGGTTTAGAAATCAATGCCCGCGCAATCGCGACCCGTTGTTTCTGGCCTCCAGAAAGCTCATTTGGCAAATGCTCAGCCCACTCTCTCAGCCCTACCTTCTCTAAATATTCTAGCGCAATTCGGTTTCGCTTTCGTCGACTCACTCCTTTGTAGTAAAGGGGCAATGCAACATTCTCCATTGCATTTTTAAACGAAATCAAATTAAACGATTGAAACACAAACCCAATATATTGATTCCGATACCGCGCTGCTTGTCCTTCACCTAAACGTCCGATGAGGATATCATCCAAATGATAGGTTCCAGAATCATATCCGTCTAAGATACCCAAGATATTCAAGAGGGTCGATTTACCTGAACCCGAAGATCCCATAATCGAAACCATCTCCCCCTCATTGATCCGAAGATCAATTCCCTTCAACACCTCCAAAAATCCTCCCCCCACCGCATACGACTTTCGAATATCACGTAGAGTAATCATAAATGTATCGTCTAACAATAATTGGGAACTATCAAATGCGCATCAATAGTTAAAACTCATAGCATTAGTCGTAGGCTAATCAAAAATGTTACACAATTCTTCTAATTTTTTTAAAGTTTTCTGTAAAAAAACCTATTCAAGCTGTCAAAAAAGCAAATAACACCTATTTTCATATCGCTCCAATATCTTACCTTCATGGACAACGAGAAAACGATGTTGTGACACCTTTCGACAAACAACTGATATTAACACCTAAATGACATATTTCGCCCCCTTTACGACATGAGCCCTATTTCTGTGGGGGTGTAAGTGATGATGCAACTCAATTGTTACAACCATTTCGAAGAAAAACGAGAGATAAAGGAAAAATGTTTCTGCGCTTGTATCGCTCTCTATAAGCATGGCGATACAAGGGCGATCAGACCAGGGAAGCCTACACAAAAAGGATGCTTACAATGCCTACACGTCTAAGTTTCCGTGACCCAAAAGGGGCATTGAGTGTACCCTATAGTCGTTGCACTGCGCCGAGAGCTACTTACAGTGTCTGTAGCCCTTGGTGTACAGTCGAACAATAGGGGTTACATATGTATTTTCTCATTCTATCTTGTAAACCATAGGGGGATACAGTTGTAGAAGGTAGGATTCAACTGTACACAAGGGGTGTCTACATATGCAAAAGGATGCCATTCACTGCCAAACGGAGTAGTTTACATATGTACCCTATAGCTTGCGACCGTCAACCAAGGGCTACAGACACTGTAAGCAGCTCTCGGCGCAGTGCAAAGTCTATAGGGTACAGTCGGCAACTCCTTAAATTCATTGGTAATCAGCACTTTATACATATGCATCTCCTTAGTTTTGTCCACAAATAAGAGGAAAAGACAATGAACAAAAATACAGTACAAAGCAAAAGGCTACCCCTTATATATCATAAGAGGTAGCCCTATTTATTGACTGTAAATACAATCTAATGAATCAGTTCGGTTTCTCCCAACAAAGTCAATACTTCGTTATCCATAAGCGATTGGGCGAGGCCTATCGTTTTGGGCACTTCGTATTTGTAGTAGAATTTCATGGTATGAATCTTCGACTCATAGAAGGCTTTTGTATATGTAGTATCGCCTTTGACCAAAGCCTCCTTAGCTGCGGTTGCCATTTTCAACCATTGCCATGCCACTACCACTGTACTAAGGAACTCCATATAGAGGGTCGCATCTGATAGGAAACGCTCATATTGGCCTTTCATCGCAAACGGCATGAGGAATTCTAGAATTTCTTGGTTCCGCTTGAGGTTATCACCCAATATTTTCGCATAAGGCTTCAGTTCACTAAAGGTCAAGGCTGCCTGAATCGATTGCATGATTTCGCCCATGAGCAACTTCATGGCCTTACCTCGCTTAATCGTGGCCTTTCGTCCGAGAAGGTCAAGCGATTGGATACCTGTTGTACCTTCATAGATGGCCATGATACGAATGTCTCGGTAGTATTGTTGGAGGATGGTTTCGGCAGAAAAGCCCATTCCACCCAATACCTGTAATCCATTGCTCACTGAAACCCGACCCGCTTCAGCAGGATAGGTTTTCACCATAGGGGTAAGCATCTCTAACAACAAATGCGCTCTTTCTCTTTCTTCTCCCTCCAATACATTCTCTAAATCGTGATACTTGGAAGCTTCAAGGATAAGGCTGAGACTTCCTTCCCAAATAGCCTTTTGTAGGAAAAGCATCCGTCTTACATCAGGGTGATTGATGATGAGGGTTTGATCCTGTTGGAGGTCTTTATCACCCGTGTTGGACAATCGGCGGCCTTGAGGGCGCTCATTGGCATATTGTAAAGAGGCATGATAAGCAGCACAGGCAATCGCGGATGCTTGTCGGCCTACTGCAATTCGAGCTCCGTTCATCATTTGGAACATATACTTGAGGCCATGATGTGCTTTTCCTACTAAGTAGCCATGACAATCCTCTTTGTCTCCAAAGACAAGGTGGGTAGTTGCATATCCTCTTTGCCCTAATTTTTGGAAGTCAGCAAATGTCACCACATCGTTGCCAGCAAGTGATCCATTTTCTTCAATACGCTTTTTCGGCACCACGAAGAGCGAAATCCCTTTTGTTCCAGCAGGGGCTCCCTCAATTCTCGCCAGAAGGAGATGGATTACATTGTCTACATACTCATGGTCTCCTGCCGAAATCCAGATTTTTTGTCCCTTAATTCGATAGGTGCCATCGGGCTGTGGATAGGCCGTCGTGGTGATATCAGAGAGTGAACTACCTGCTTGGGGTTCGGTAAGGCACATAGTTCCGCCCCAAACTCCTGTAAGCATATTGGGAATATATGTTTCTTTCAATTCCTCACTCCCGAAGGTCGCAATGAGCCCTGCCGCTCCCGCTATCAACTCGATATACCCTATTGCATGATTATTCGCCGCTTCCATTATATAATAACCCGCATTGGCAATAGTATGCGGCATTTGCATGCCTCCCATCTCATAATCAAAGGCAGATCCAATGACACCCATTTCTCCCGCCTGCTTAATAACGTGTCCCATTTGGGGATGGATAATGACCTTGCCATCTTTGAAATGCACAGGCTTTTCATCCATCTCTTTGATATAAGGGAACAATGCCGAATCTCCAAAGGTCTTAGCTGAGTCCAAAAATAGATTTACTGACTCAGCATCAAACTCTGAGAAGCGTTCATGTTGGAATAGCTCAGATACATGATGAACTTCATGTAAAAGGTAATAGAGCGTATCCATACTAATGTACGATGCCATATTCTTAAAATCTTGATAGGTTGGTGAAGTGTGTATATTATGAGAGACAATATACAAAAAAATAGGCTGCATGCATACCATTTCATTCGAATATTCGGTAAACATATAAGCAAAACGGTCGAGACTCGCTGAGAGTCTCGACCGTATACATATAAAGAAATAGAAATAGGCAATTAGCCCATATTCTTGATAATCTCATCACCGAATTCAGAGCACTTCAAAGTAGTAGCTCCTTCCATCAATCGCTCGAAATCATAGGTAACACGCTTACTTAGGATAGATCGCTCAATTCCTTGCACAATCAAATCGGCTGCTTCTTGCCATCCCATATACTCAAGCATCATTACTCCAGAAAGGATAACCGAACTTGGGTTTACCTTATCCAGTCCTGTATACTTAGGAGCCGTTCCGTGAGTCGCTTCAAACAATGCAATCCCTGTAACGTAATTGATATTTGCCCCTGGCGCAATACCGATACCTCCTACTTGTGCTGCAAGTGCATCAGATACATAGTCACCATTGAGGTTTAGTGTCGCAATTACATCAAAGCTGCGCGGACGTGTAAGTACTTGTTGGAGGGTAATATCTGCAATTGCATCCTTGATTAAGATAGCGCCATTTGCGAGGGCTTCTTTTTGCTCTGCGTTTGCAGCCGCTTGACCTTTTTCAGCCTTTGTTCGCTCCCATTGTCCCCACGTATATACCTTATCTCCAAACTCTCTTTCAGCCAATTCGTATCCCCAATCGCGGAATGCCCCTTCAGTGAACTTCATGATATTCCCCTTATGAACAATCGTTACAGACTTTCGCTTATGGTCGATTGCATACTGAATCGCAGCACGTACCAGACGCTCTGTACCCTGACGAGAAACAGGCTTGATTCCAATTCCAACCTCCACAGTAGATTCCTCTTCTACACCACGCAGCTCATTGTACGCACCAATTCGTTCAGACGTACCAAAGCGTACTTTTGCGAAATCTTCAGGGAAGTGCTCCTTAAGGAAATTCAAGATGATTGCAGCCTTCTCTGTTCCCCCTCTCGCTTCGATCCCTGCATAGATATCTTCTGTATTCTCACGGAAGATTACCATGTCTACATCTTGTGGATTCTTCACAGGAGAAGGTGTTCCATCAAAATATCGAACAGGTCGTAGGCACACATACAGATCCAATCGTTGGCGCAATGCCACATTCAAAGACCGAATCCCTCCCCCAACAGGAGTAGTAAGAGGCCCCTTAATCGCTACGAGGTACTCACGAATGGTATCAATGGTTTCTTGGGGCAACCAAGATTGCACGGTATCAAACGCCTTTTGGCCTGCTAGCACTTCCTTCCACACGATTTTGCGTTCGCCTCCATATGCTTTTGCCACAGCTGCATCAAACACCCGACTTGCCGCATTCCAAATATCTGGCCCAATCCCATCTCCAATGATATGAGGGATAATAGGGTTATTAGGCACATTCAATTTACCGTTTGCTATAGAGATTTTTGCTCCTGCCATATTATAATTAAGCTCGTTGAATTTGTATCTTATAAATGCCTCGCAATATTAAAGCATTAATTGCTAAATTCATATAGATGAGGCGTTCGTCTAAGGGTAAACTTACTAGAAAGCTAATTGTTCTCAACGGATTCCTTATTTGTATAGGGCAATTCATACGATTAAACAACATTTACGCCTATTCCTCCTTATAATTGCCCCATATTTCTCTCCCCAATTTTGCATGAAAAACCCTACCTTTGCCTCCAATCGTGCAGAGGAGGAAGCCCCAAGCAACTGCTTCTCTGAATTAAGTAAACGAATTGTGAGCAAACAACGAGACCTAAGTAGATTAATTATCATTGGCGACCGAATCTTGGTTCGCCCCACAGAAGGGGGCGAACAAACGGATAGCGGGCTTTTTCTTCCCCCAAGTGTGGTCGAAAAGGAAAAGGTACGCAAAGGTTATGTCATGAAGGTCGGGCCAGGCTACCCAATCCCTATGCCTTTTGACAATGTTGAGCCATGGGAAGACCAACGAGATAAGGTAAAGTATATCCCCCTTCAAGCACGCCCTGGCGATCTCGCCCTCTTTCTTCAGAAGGATGCCATTGAAGTACAATATCAGCAAGAAAAGTATTTCATTGTAGCCCAACAATCTATCTTAATGCTCGAACGAGACGACGAACTGTTTGATTAGGTAGCCTATGCAATACCGAACCTTATCCCTATATATCATCCTATGCTTTTGCTTGTTTCTGGCAATGTCAAGTTGCCGTAAGAAGCCCTCCAAAAAGGCTATACAATCTACGCTTAATAACCCTTGCCCTCGTCCATACCCTACTGCTGCACTCAAATTGGGAAAAGGAGTACATCATACCTTTGAGATAACCACAAACCATGAGGCCATAGAGGTGGCTGACCTAGGAGAAGGTATGAAGATTGAAATTCGGCATAGAGGCTGCGGATATTACATCCTAAATTATCGAATCACAGCGCCTCATCAGCAATTGCCTAATGATGATATTGCCTATTGGTATGTATATGTAAGCGATGTCATCAGTCGGCTGAAGCCTATAGACGAATCCCCCATTGCCCTCAAACTAGCCTCTCGAGCACTACGCGAAGCTATTTCCGTCCACAAATCAAGTCTCCGATACGGACTCAAAATCGAATACTTCCCCAAGGAACCCAAAGAATATGTACGCATTGATACGGTTCAAGTACAAGGCAACACCCGCATCATCGAATGGGAATTTGGCATTGGCCCTCTCTAACTAGAGGCAAAACGGTTCATGAATTCTTGCTTTTTACTTGGCGCAATGTCCACAATGGCTCCCCCTTCCATAATGGCTTGCCCGCCTTTGCCCTTCTTGTAGCGTCTCACAAATTGGAGGTTGAGAATGTGCGACTTATGTACCCGCATAAACCCAAACTCTTCTAAGGTTTCTTCATAGAAACGAAGGGTTCGACAGATCATCTTCTTACTCCCATCCAATAAATAGAAGTCTGTGAAGTTCCCATTCCCTTTGCACCGAATGACATCCTTCATCTGTATCACCTCAAATCCATCAATCAGCGGCAATACCAGCTTGTGCAATTGTTTCTGCGTCACTTGTAGATTTTCCAAAAGGACTTGCGTATGCACATTCGAAGCTTCGCTCTTTAGCTCCTCCCCCACTTTCTCCACAGCATCAATCAATTCGTCTATATTCACAGGCTTCAATAAATAGTAGGAAGCACTCGCATTCAATGCCCGAATCGCATAATGACTATAGGCCGTTACGAAGATAATCTTAAAATGAATCGGGGCAATCTTCTCTAGCAAGTCGAAAGCATTGCCAAAAGGCATCTCTACATCTAGAAAAACCAAATCAGGTTGGTATTGCCGAATGGCTTTCTCTGCCTCCTTCACAGAAGCTGCCATATCAACAATCTGAACGTGTGGACAATACTTCTGGAGATAGTTGCGAAGGGCATTCCGACTTGCCGCCTCATCCTCCACGATAATCGAACGAATGGTTTGCATAACAAATCTGCTGATAGATACGAATACCTAAGCAATATACACAAGGATCATCGAACAACCTTAGCTGACGTATAGTTTCAACTCAACTCGTGTTCCTTTGCACAATTCTCCTTCCATAACGTCTTCGACCACTACCTGAACACGCTGGTTATATAGTGATTCGATGAGGGTTAATCGTTCCTCTGTATTGCGAATCCCTGTAGACTTATGTCGTTGTTGGTTGCGTGTCTTCAGTTGCTTAGATCGTTCTCTCCCAATTCCATCATCCTCAATCAGGATATTCACATGATCTGACTGTTGGCCAATCAGTACCTTCAAGAATCCCTTTCCCTCTTTATGTCTTAACCCATGCCAGATCGCATTTTCCACAAAGGGCTGTACAATCATCGGAGGAATTTGTACAGCATCCACATCTATCTGAGGATCAACATAAAAACTATAATCAAAGGAATCCCTAAAGCGCAAATGCTCTAACTTAAGGTATACCTCTATCAATCGAATCTCTTCAGATAATGAAATAAAGTCCTGCTTGGAGTTGTCTAAAACAGAACGCATCAATCGAGCGAATTCAGACAAGTATCTGTTTGCGCTACGCTCATCTTGAATAGAAATAAAGTTATTAATGGAGTTCAATGAGTTGAAGATGAAATGCGGGTTCATCTGATTACTCAGCGATTGTAAGCGCAATTGCTGATTGGCTTTGCGTCTCTCTCTTGCCACCCGAAAGCTATATAGAAGCGAGACGAATACAACCAGTAAACTTCCTACAAGTATGGCACTAATAATTTGCTGTTGGCGCAACTTATCTCGCTGCACCTCTCGCTCTACTTCCAATAGTTCGATTTGTAAAGACTTATCATTCAAGTCTTTACTCATATCTGCCATTGCAAGGTATTCACTTGACTTTTGAACCTTCAAGGTATCCAGAAAGCTTGCCATTTTCCTATAGTAGTCTAAGGCTTTGTCATACTTACCTGCCTTCTCATATGCCTCGGCCAATTCTTCAAAAGCAAAAGCCTTATTCTCTACATCCTCCTCTTTCTCTGCATTCCGCTCATTGTCCTGTAAGAAAGGAATTGCCTTTTCTTCATTGCCCTCAGCTATATACGCCAATGCAATTTCTTGGTTAATCTCGCTCACAACTTCCTCATCCCCCAACTTCTCCCCTAAATTCCGTGCACGCATTTGATACTCTACCCCCTCTTGCAGTTTATTTTGCTTGGTATAGATACCCCCTAAACTCCTCAGTGAGTTCACTAAGTTTGTACTGTCCCCTGTCTGCTCAGCCATTTTCTCTGTTTTTTGGAAGAAGTTGATGGCTTGTACTGTATCGGCCTGCTGGAGAGATATCTGCCCCATTCGATTGTACACCTCAACTCGATCTCTCTTACGGGTAGATTGCTTTGTATATGGCAGATTTGAATTGTATTGTTGGTAGGCATTGCTATAATCTGACTACTCTTCGTAGTTTTCCCCAATCTGGTTGTTCAGTTCCAATATCGCAACCGTATCTTTTGCCTCCTTAGCAACATCCAATAGTTCCTGATAGCAGACTAAGGACTCTTTATAGTCCCCATTCGCTTTGTAACTGGTTGCCATTTTCGTACGTACCTCGCGTTCTTCCTGTTGTTTTCCTTGTCGCTCAAATAACCGAACTGCTTTCTCATACTGCTTTATAGCCTTTCGATAGTTCGCCAATCCTGCATATACATCTCCCAGCAAAGCATAACACTGAGCTTCACTATAAACATCCTCTAATTCATAGCTCAACTTCAAAGCTGTTTTTATATCTTCTAATGCTTCAGAAGGATTGGTATTAATTGTTCGCCTCGCTTTGCCCAACAATTCCTGTAGCTCTTTGCCCCGATTATCTTTTAAAGAACGTTGTTGAACTTGTTGCTGCATAGGCGGTGACTGTCCCTGTAGATTGTAAGGGAAAGTCAATAGCACACTCATGAGTATATATAGTGGCCAAAGTTGGAATTGAATGAATGTATGATGGAAACTTCTAGGCATTGTATCATTATCATCGTAAATAGCTCGGGCTAAGTACCCAAAGCCTCTCCTATCATATTGCTTAAACATACCCACTTTTCAGGAAATATAAAAATAGGTACTCTCACACCTACACTGAAAATCAGGTATTTACCCTTAAGGCTAGACATCTTGACCCATTCATTCGTCCCTTTCACACACTCAAACCCGACCGTAACTAAGTTCTCTTTTTATTCCTTCTTTTTTCTCATAAAACAAAGGCTTAGCCTTTTATTCGTAAAAAACCTGAGCAATAATTTTGTGCAATACGTTGTTTTCAATACCACAGGCAACAGTATTAACAAGCATGGAATAACGTGTCTACATATTTTTTGTTGTTCGAATGTAAAAAATCATAATAGAATTATGAGATGTAAATCCAATATCGCATTAGATTTAAGCAATATATTGTCGAAAAAATATGTATCGAATACGGAAAGATAAAACATTGAAAGTGGAATTGACAGCATCCCTATCTGATAATCAATCATTTACAACATGTGCTTCATATCACCCAATTGACAATATGGAAATAGCATAAATTCGAAGTTTATTTTAGCCGTAAGATTATCAACAATACTGTTATTGACAATCTTACAGATCCTCCTAATTTTACAAATGTCAGCTGCTACTAACGTAGCTCGTTCATTGCCAAGATGTATAAGCCTTTTCCCTTTATAATGATTGCGTTTATCTGAGGCTTTAACCTTAGGCAACACATTAATTCAGCAAGCAAGTAAACTGAATATACTATTTTTCATAATGACTACGACCCTTATAGGTCACTATGCAAATTCCCTTATGTAATCCCTTTAATGAATGTTTCTGATCCCAACAATCGAAGAAAGCGTTTGACTCGTACTATACCCCGCAGCCCTGCGGGGTTAATCCAAACCGCAGAACGAATAATTCCGCACTTCATACCGAGTAGAATCGAATTGTTTTGGAAGGACAAGCAGACCTTCCAAAACGAAGTGCGTCAACTCAAACAGGATTACCAAGAACACATTCGCACAAATAAGAGTAGCTTCCCCATAAAAGGACAGTTGCAGGTATTGGACTCCGAAATTAATTCTAAGCTGCGATATGTAAAGACATACCTTATTGAGAAGTTTGGGAGAAAGGGCTATCTCAAAGTGTATGCAAATTTCGGCATTCACAAACGATACGGTTGGTATTTTATGCCTAGAGAACGAAACAAACGACAAGCATCTCTAGGAGCAATGGTAACGGCATTAGAAGCGCACGATTTTACGACTCAACGATATGGCCTCTCATACTGGGTCGATCTTCAAGAAAGACACGAACAGCTTTTGAGGCTATCCATAGATGAGTCTATTCAGAAGACAACGGTTATCCCATCCTTTGAGTCTCGTTTACAAGAGGTTCGCAAAGTGCTTCTTGCGATATATGCCTTACTAGAAATTCAATTCCCCAATACATATAAGGAAATTGCAAAAGACTGGGGCTTCTATGGAGCTAGTACGTAGTCTTTTCTTAAATATGGTAATACGAGATTGTTCATAATTAATAGGTTTTTAGGGGAATGTGCCACCACACATTCCCTATTTTTGTATCCTCCTCTCAGCCTGAAAGCATTATTTCTCATTGATATGAGGTGAAAACCAAGGAGGCGAGTTCTCTTATGTAGTGAAGCCTGATTTTTTTCGTCAAATTTTGCGAAAAGCCAACATACCCGAAAAGCAGAATAGTTTTCATCCTAAGGTACATTACGAAACCGAATCACGTTATCAGCAGTATATTAACTCTTCTCATAAGAGTTATTTCATAAGGTATATTCAATAGGTACACTAAAAGCACATACGGCAGATATAGACTATCATATAGTAAAACGAAAATAGTAAGCATAATTTCCTAGCACATAGGAGCTCATGTATATCATGAGGGTATAATACATAAAAAACTAAAAACCAGCTTATTACAGGCAAATATAAACAAACCGCTTTCCTTAGATGAATATCTCTACTGTAGGAGAGAGTCGCCTAATGTGTAGGGTAATTTATGAATGGTAATCCTTATATCTTGTTACGTATTACTACTTATTTCTTACAGAGAATTATATGTTACGATTCATTGGACTGAAATTTGATTACATAATACCATTATACAAAGCATGCGTCAGGGGGAAGCCCCAGTCTCAAATTGCCCAGATTATGAAACGATATTCAAGCTTTTCACCTACTATGAAAGCACCTCAACCAGCGTCTTTTTCTATTTATTCTTGCCAATGGCTTACTGCCTTTATTCTGACACTTTCTCTTACCTCTTCTGCTTACGCCCAAACATATGTAAACCTGAATGCAACAGGGGGAAATGATGGGAGTACTTGGCTTAATGCCTACAACGATTTACAGGTTGCTCTTACGAATGCTTCATTCGGAGACGAAATCTGGGTAGCTGCAGGTACATATTATCCTTCAACAGGAACAAACCGAGCTAGCACCTTTACCCTTCCTACAGGAGTAAGGGTATATGGGGGGTTTATAGGCACAGAAACAATGCTCAGTCAACAAGACTGGGAGAATAATATAACGATTCTTAGTGGGGATTTGGGAGTTCCTAATAACAATATGGACAATGCTTTTCATGTAGTTACGGCTACAGGAACCTTAGCCTCAACTATTATCAATGGTTTCACTATCAGAGATGGCAATGCTGATACAGGCTTTGGGTTTGATACATTTGGAGGAGGTCTATTTCTCCAGGATGGGAACGCAACCATCTCCAATTGTCGCTTTGAAAGCAATTTCGCTACTTTCATTGGAGGAGCAATTTATATCAGTTCGGGAAGTCCTACCATTGACAATTGTTCCTTCATCAATAATAATAGTCCTAGCGGTCTTGGGGGGGCAATCTCCAATGCAACAGGAGGAGGAACCATTAACAATTGTCTGTTTGAAGGCAATACAGGTTCATTTGGTGGAGCAATATCGAATGATGATGGCCCGCTCAATGTTTCCAACTCTATCTTTATAAACAATTCGGCTACTGATGGAGGCGGTATATCAAACAACGATAACAGTCCTACGATTACCAATTGTTTGTTCTTAGGGAATTCGGCTACTGATGATGGTGGCGGGGCATATAATGATGATGGAACCCCCACATATGAAAATTGCGTGTTCTCAGGAAATAATGCAGCAGATGTAGGAGGAGGATTCTCCAGCGATGTGGGTAATGCAACTTTCATTAATGTTACATTCTCAAATAACAATGCAAATGATGGAGGCGCCATCCGAAACGGAACAGGTGTTTTCAACCTCCGTAATGCTATTTTATGGAACAATACAGCGACATCGGGTAATCCCCAAATTTTAGGAAGCATAACGGCCAACAATAGCATTGTTCAAGGAGGATATACATGTGGAGGATGTACAGGTATTATAGACCAAGATCCTCAGTTTGTTGATGCTGATGGAACAGACAATACCTTCGGAACATCAGATGATGATCTACAAATTCAGCTGGGTTCTCCCGCTATTGATATGGGGAATAACGGCTTCTCAACAACCTCTATCGATCTTGCAGGAAATCCTCGTATAGACGGCGGAACAATTGACTTAGGAGCATATGAATATGCCCCACCCAGTGGGTCTAACCTAAGTATTGCAGCTGCAGTTTCAAGTGATTATAACGGACAAGATATATCATGTAATGGAGAAACAGATGGCGAAGCTACTGTTACAATATCAGGAGGAACAAGCCCTTATACCATTTCATGGAATACAAGCCCTCCTCAAACGGGGCTTACTGCAACAGGCCTAGGAGCAGGAACCTATACTGTAACTGTAACGGATAATGCGGGTGCAAGTCGTGCGGCAACGGTTACCCTCACAGAACCTGATCCTGTCTTATCTTTTACAACTGTAACAACCGCAATTAGTTGTCCTGGCGCAACAAATGGAGCGTTAAATGTATCAGCATCAGATGGGACTCCCCCATACAGTTTCGCTTGGAATACAACACCTGCACAAACAACAGCCAATGCAACAGGCTTAGGAGCGGGGAGTTATTCAGTTGTGGTGACGGATGCGAATGGATGTACAGCTTCTTCTAGCATCAACCTAAATGACCCGCCTGCTATCACTGCATCCGCTTCTGTCACATCAGACTTCAATGGAGAGGATGTCAGTTGTATGGGAGCAACAGACGGTGAAGCAACGGCAACCGCTTCTGGAGGAGCAGGAACATTCTTCTATAGTTGGAATACAACACCTGCTCAAACCACTCCAATTGCAACAGGATTGGGAGCGGGTTCATATACTGTTACGATACTAGATGCCAATTTATGTAGCACCACAGCAACCGTAACCCTTACTGAACCTACTGCAGTTGGGGTAAGTACGAATGCTACTACTGATCCAACCTGTGCAACAAGTACAGATGGAAGCATAGATGTTACAGCTAGTGGCGGAACAAGTCCTTATTCCTTCTTATGGAATACGACTCCCGTACAATCTTCCTCCACAGCAAACAACCTTGGAGGCGGAACCTATATGGTAACAGCTACAGATGCTAATGGCTGTACTGCCAATACTTCTGCTACCCTAACAGCTCCAACAGCTGTTTCGGCAAGCATATCTGGAAGTACAGATCCTACTTGCGCTACTGCCAATGATGGTTCGGCAAGTGTTTCTGCATCGGGAGGCACAGGCCCTTATATGTATAGTTGGCATACAACGCCTTCCCAAAACACGCCAATGGCAACAGGCCTAGGGCAAGGAAGCTATACCGTCACCGTAACGGATGACAATGGCTGCTCAAACACTGCTTCGGTCACCCTAACGGCTCCCGCAAATACCCTATCTGCAACAGTAGCGGTTAGCTCTAACTACAATAGCTTCTCTGTTAGCTGTAATGGAGCGATGGATGGACAAGCGACTGTCACACCAACAGGAGGAAACGGGGGTTATACCTATAGTTGGCATACAACGCCCTCTCAAAGCTCCGCAACAGCAACAGGCTTAGGAGCAGGAACATACGATGTGACAGTAAGCGATGGTTGTGCAATGGTCACCGAATCTATCACCCTCACTGAGCCCACAAGCATAAGCCTCACTTCTACCCCAACGAACCCCAATTGTGGATTAACTGACGGCTCCGTTACCCTCACAACTTCAGGAGGAGCCCCTCCCTATAACTTCAGTTGGAGCAATGGGGCAACAACAGAGGATTTAAACAATGTGGGGGCAGGCACATATACCCTTACGGTTACAGATGCCAATAGTTGTACAGAAACAATTTCTGAAACACTCACAGAAATTACAGGTACCATTAGTCTCTCTACAGTAGTAACTTCTTTTTACAATGGATTTTCCGTTAGTTGTGCAGGCTCTACAGATGGGGCGGCAAGCGTTACCCCTAGTGGAGGAAGTGGAACCTATACCTATAGTTGGCACACGACTCCTTCTCAGAGTTCGCCAACTGCCGTCAATCTTGGACCTGGTATACATTATGTAACCGTAAGCGATGGTTGTACAACCGCTTTAGACTCAATAACTCTCAATGAACCCTCTCCCTTAGCCCTTTCTGCCATCCCTACCAATCCCAATTGTGGAAACAGTGATGGAGAAATTAATATGTCAATCGCAGGGGGAGTATTCCCCTATACATTTGCATGGTCAAATGGAGCCATAACCGAAGATCTATTAAACCTCCCAGCAGGAACCTATACCCTCAACCTAACCGACAACAACGGTTGTACCGCCACCTTTAGTGAAACCTTAACCTCTAGCGGCAATATAACGGTGACAACTACTGTAACAGATGCTAATTGTTTCGGTGGGATGGGGAGCATAGAAGCCACGGCTACTGGTGGGACATCCCCCTATACATATGATTGGTCAGATGGTAGCACGGGTAGCACCCTCAATGCTGTGGCGGGTAGCTACACAGTAACCGTAACAGACAATAATGGTTGTAGCAGTATCGCTAATGCGACCATCAATGAACCTGCTGAAATCATGTTGAACCTTGACGTAACAGATATCTTATGTGCAGGAGGTGATGGAGCAATTGACCTAACGATTACCAATGGAATCGCTCCCTTCTCCTTCAGCTGGTCTAATGGAGCAACGACAGAAGACCTAAATGGCGTAGGCATTCCTGGAGGAAGCTATAGCGTGACGGTTGTAGACGATAGTGGATGTACGGCAACCGCTTCTGCAACCATCAATGAACCTACTGCAATCACCATAGATTTATCAACCACAGACGCAAGCTGCGGTCAAGAAGATGGAAGCATTGATGCTACTGTAAGTGGAGGCAATGGCAACTACTCCTATGTTTGGTCGAACGGAGCATTTAGCCAAAACCTAACCAACTTAGGCGCAGGAACATACTCTGTAACCGTAACCGATGGTTCGGGCTGTAATACAATGGCAAGCGCGACCATTAGCTCATCGGGTAGCATTAACATCAGTCATAGTGTAATGGATGTATCTTGTCATGGAGACAATAATGGCTTCATTGCTTCATTTGTATCAGGAGGCACCCCTCCCCTATCCTATTCTTGGAATACAGGTGCAACAAGCATAGACATATTCGACTTGGCTCCAGGTAATTACACCCTATCGGTTGTAGATGGTGCGGGTTGTACAGGCTCCTTAACTTCCACAGTCAATGAACCTGCTCCTTTGACTCTAGCAACTTCTTCGGCTTATGACGAAACAACCAATACAGGAATCGCGATGGTAGAACCCACTGGAGGAACCAATCCTTATACATTCGTTTGGTCGTCCATTCCTGTACAAACCACCCGTCGCGCAACAGGACTCAGCGCAGGAGAATATTCGGTTGTGGTTACAGATGCCAATGGTTGTACGGAAACGGCTGTTGTGAGTGTGGAGGGAGGCGATCCCCTAGCATGTATTGATGCCCACCTTGCTTTCACTCCTAATGCAGATGGAGTCAATGACTTCTTTGAAATTCCTTGCTTGGTGAGCATGAAGAATACACTAGAGATTTACAATCGTTGGGGGCAACGATTATTCGATCAAGAAAACTATGACAACTCATGGGATGGTACAATCCAAGGTAAAACCCTTCCAGATGGAACCTATTACTATAGTATACAAATGAATGAACCCAATGATAAGCGTCTATTTAAAGGAACTGTAACCATCATCCGCTAACATCCATAAGGCATCTCATCATGAAACAAATTCTTATTCTCAGCCTTCTCTTTCTTTTTTGCCTCAATACATTCGGCCAACAAGAGCCATTATACTCTCAATACAACAACAATCACTTTCTTATAAACCCCGCGGCAGCAGGAAGAACCGAACATGCAGAGCTTCGATTGACCCATCGAACGATGTTTTCCTTTGCCTTCCCTGGCGCACCCAAAACATCCACCCTAACCTTGCATGGGCGATTCAAGAAGATTGGTCTGGGCTTGATGGCATTCAGCGATGTTACGGGTCCTACCAGCAGAATGGGCGCACAATTCTCCTATGCCTTCCATATGAATCTATGGGGCGACTACGATTTATCTCTCGGTTTGGCGGGTAAATTGCTCCGATACCAACTTGATTTGGATCGAATCACCTTGGTGAATGTAGGAGATGATGCCATCAATCAAGTAAAAGATGGTGTTACACAAGCAGATGCTTCCTTTGGTGCATACCTAAGTGATGGGAAAATGTATGTAGGTCTATCCGCTCCTAACCTCATCCAAACCAAATTGGATTTTGGGATTGAGACGCCTGAAGGGCTCCCTATTAGTAGATTGTATCGACACTATTTTGTGGTGGCAGGATATAGACTCAAGTTTGGGACGATCGGCATAGAACCATCCATGATGCTAAAAAAGGTACAGGCTGTCCCCTTCCAATTCGATGTTAACCTAAAAGCGAGCTTCATGAATGATGTTCTCACTGTAGGAGCTGCCTATAGAAATATCAATGCCATGAATCTGATGTTTGGGGTATGTATAGAAGAACGTTTCCATGTTATGTATTCCATGGACTTTGGAATTGGGAAGCCTAAAACATTGGCGAGCCCCGTTAATACCTCTAGCGAAATCATTGTTGGGATTGATATCTATCGAAAAAATAGACAAAGTAAGAACCTAAAAGAATGGGATACAATGGAAGAAGAATAGCTATACTCCATTATCACATATACTCAGTTTTGTATAAAACAAAGCCTAAAATAAATAAAGGGAATAGTGGTGGCTATTCCCTTTTGTTTGATTAAGTCAAACCCCTTGGATTACTAAAATTATCTTTTTAAGGGATAAATCCCTCCTGAATTATCGAAATTGGTCTGTTATTGCAACAATCAGGATGATTTTACAATAAGTATGAGAACTAACATAAATTATATGTGAAAAGCAAACACTTTCTAAAAAAGCTGTAAAGAACTTTATCACAACAACTTACAGTAAGCAAATCCCACACTTCCATAATAATTCTCTTTTTTCGGAACAACTTCCTATCTCATGGAGCAGGAAGTTGTTCTCTTTTTTTACAATGTAGAATAACATTCATAAACCAAAGATTGTAATTCAATAGAAGAGCATAAGTGCTTACCGTTCTTGGGGAAAGCCAATAAATTGGTATCTTTATAAAGGATACGCATGACATCTCATTGCCCATACAGTCGGAATTGGCCATTCCCAGACTTAAAATTCACATACACAACACTTATAATTAGTCCCATTGGGCTAATTCTATACAACTCTAAAATATTATGCGAATAGTCACTTTTGTACTATTGATTTTCACCTTCTCTATAGGGTATTCACAAACCCTACCCATAGATTTTGAAACTGGCGTAACAACCTCCAATTTCATTGATTTTGATGGAGGAGTTGCCACTGTATTACCCAATCCCCAATCGAATGGGATTAACTCCAGTGCCACAGTGGCACAAATTGTAAGAAGTGGAGGACAAATTTGGGCGGGGAGTAAAATAGACCTCCCTGCAAACCTCGACTTTTCAAGCGAAGGATTCATTTCTATGAAAGTCTTTACCGCTGCGCCTGTTGGAACAGTTGTCAAGTTCAAACTCGAAGGAGCAGGAAGCACCGAAAGAGACGCTCTCACCACTGTGTCCAACGCATGGGAGGTATTGACATGGGACTTTACGGGTACTCCCCCTAATTACAACTCCCTCGTCTTCATGTTTGACTTTGGAAATATAGGAGATGGTTCGGCCAATTCGACCTTCCTATTTGATGATATCGAGCAATTCGCAGGTAGTGGAACAGGCCTGACTCAAATTGATTTACCTGTCACCTTCGAAGATACGACCGTTGATTATACAACCACAGATTTTGGGGGCAATGTGTCTTCCTTGGTGGTAGATCCTACTGATCCCAATAATATGGTTATACAAGCGATTAAGACGGATCAAGCAACCACATGGGCAGGGACTACTATTGGTACACCTGCAGGATTTGCCACGAATATTCCGTTAACTCTATCTGACTCCAAAATGACGGTAAGAGTTTGGTCGCCAACGGCAAACACCCCTATTCGATTGAAAGTCGAAGATTTTACAGATCCTACTCATACATGTGAAACAGAAACGAACACCACCATTGCAGGGGGCTGGGAAACATTAGAGTTTGACTTTGCCAATGAGGCGCCAGGTACCGCACAATTAAGTACGGGGCTGTCAATGGGTTGGACATATAATATGGCTTCGATCTTCTTCAACTTTGGGACGGACGGACTAACTGCTGGAGAACAAACCTATTATTTTGACGATGTCCAGTTTGGAAGTGGTGGAACAGGGGGAGGCCTGAGTCAAATTGATTTACCCGTTACCTTCGAAGATACAACTGTTGATTATACTACGACAGATTTTGGGGGAAATGTATCTTCTGTAGTAGTGGATCCTACTGATCCCAATAATATGGTTGCGCAAGTCATTAAAACGGATCAAGC
>Ga0163111_10000229_pt1 | contig 33533 bp, 20 predicted proteins | sample CRUFie1St18metaG_FD_109645 | JGI IMG/M metagenome (GOLD analysis project Ga0163111, IMG submission 109645) | Marine microbial communities from the Costa Rica Dome - CRUD Field 142mm St18 metaG | ecosystem: Environmental > Aquatic > Marine > Oceanic > Photic zone | place: Costa Rica: the Eastern...
GAATTTACAGTTAAAGTTCAAACAAATAATGAACTTACAGAGAAGCAGATTGAAGCACTAATTGATAAGATGTTCTTCAGTGATGAAAAGATTTTCTATGCTGAAAGAATCACTGATTAGTATCATTAACCCAATCAATTCTATCCCATCAAACTAATGCAAACCTCCATCAAAATGAACGAGTCTGATCTATTTGAACTGAAGGAAAATTACGTTAATCATATCATCGATGGAATGGATATTGATACCCTTTGTGCATATGCTAGAGACTGTATGTTAAATGGTACTGATGGAATAAGTGAATGGAATGAAAGTGAAGTTAAGGAAGAAATAGTTGATCTGTATGGTGATGATGTCCTAGAAGATCTTTTGTCTTAAAAGTAAGTATATCTACCTAAGATTTAAGGCATTTAGTATTAAAAAACGTTTCTAAATGCCTTAATAAATATAACCCTGTTTTTTATCTTGAATATACTGTGAAGTGTATCTGGAGACTCTCTCTAGTATCTTTGCAGTAATTTTATCACTTATTAAATGTACTAAGGTATGGTGATTATGCTTCTCTAAATGTGCTCAAGTCTTGTGATCTTGGCGTCCATTCTATCACCACTCCGCGAAAATGTCAACCACCCCACTGATAAAAATTTCAGAACAGTCCCCCACAAAATTATAGAAAATGCTAATAAATATGCCATAGTTCATTGACACATCTTCCCTGTTATTCTATACTGGTTAAGTATCACTTCCTGGAGCAGATTCATGTCAGTTTCTTACACTCAAGCACAGAAGCAACGTTATAGAATCACCTTGAATATGGAGGTGCTTAGTGACTTCAACCCCCATCAAATTGACTGGGAAGAGTTATTCAAATTAGAGGGCAATGAGCGGGTGGAAACTTATATCGAAGACTTAAACAATCCAACCAGTTGGTGACACCTACCATATTTTGTGTGAAATATCAGTGTTAGTGTGCCAGTATGATTACCTGCACACGGTATGGTTTTCGTGGTGGATCTGCCCTATATTAGGTACATCGGAGGGGGATCACACTCAACCCTCCGTTAACACTTTCACCCCTTAAAATCATGAGCACTCAAACTTACAACGGTTGGGCAAATTGGGAAACCTGGTGTGCATCACTGTGGATCAATAATGATGAGGCACTGTATAGAACTGCCCGCGTATATGGGCACAGTGGGTATGATAAACTCGTTCCTTATCTGCAGGTGTTCGGTGATTATAATGGTGACGGATTGCACTGGGAGGATGACAACATCGATCGTGAAGAAATGGATGAAATGTTAGAAGAACTGTGTGAGTGCTGATTAACACTTATTCGTGGGGACAGTTTCTAACACTTAGTCCCCACACCAGTTCTTTACACAACCACCGAAATGTGCTAAAGTGTTTATAATATCGAAAATGTACGATTTGTCGATATTCGTGTTAGGCAGTTATTTTATTTGTCGTTAATTGTTTATATCGGCGCGATGCCCCCCGTATATAAAAACGCCTAACTACCCTAACCTACAGAGGTGACAAAACGCGAGAGTGATTTCGAGTTTACAAAAAAAATTTTTGCCATGAAAAAATCGCCCTATTGGAATTTTTGGAGAGTTGTTTTTGCGGGATGGTTAATAAGATATCCTGGAAAATTCATCCGCCCTCTCGGAATACTGGTAGGGTTTTTTCTTGTCTTGATATATAATGCACTAATGAATTAAAAAGTAACAAAAAAATTTTCGGAGGAAAAAATTGTATGAGTAAGATTTATCACATTTATGCGAAAGGTGAGGTGTTATATCACAATTTAAGTGAGCAACAATTCCAAGATACCTGGCAGCAACTCCAAGGTATGGTAGGCTTGATGAAAACTGACTATAGTAGGGAGGATCTCTCATACGAAACTGTGCATTTACTCACAGAAGGAAGATATACGGAACCGAAAGGTGGCCCATCATATTGACAACTACATAACACTGAACTATAATTGAACTGAAGTTTATTCCAACTCATGGCAAAAGGATTTACTGTTAAGACTGTTCCACCTAAAAAGTCAAAAGGACCTGAATGGGACATTGAGGCGATTAAGGAGCGAATGAAAGGTAAGAAGATTGTATTCTGTCTACCTGGGCGCGGTTGCTCGTTTGTATTTTTAAAGAACTTTGTACAACTATGTTTTGACATGGTACAAAACGGTATGAGTATTCAGATCAGTCAAGATTACTCATCCATGGTTAACTTTGCACGTTGTAAGTGTTTAGGTGCAAATGTATTGCGTGGCCCTGATCAAATTCCATGGGACGGCAAACTAGAGTATGATTATCAGTTGTGGATTGATAGTGATATTGTCTTTACTACTGAGAAGTTCTGGCAATTGTGTGACATGGCATTGAATGATGAAGGTGAAGAGAAAGAGATTGTTGCTGGATGGTATTCTACAGAAGATGGTAGTACTACTTCCGTTGCACACTGGTTAGAAGAAGATGACTTCCGTCAGAACGGTGGTGTAATGAATCACGAAACTGTCGATTCGATCTCAAAACGTAGGAAACCATTCACTGTTGATTACACAGGATTTGGATGGGTAATGATTAAGAAAGGAGTATTTGAGAATACTGAAATGAAGTATCCATGGTTTGCTCCTAAGATGCAAATCTTTGAAAGTGGTGCAGTTCAGGACATGTGTGGTGAGGATGTATCATTCTGTTTAGATGCTATTGAAGCAGGATATGAGATCTGGTGTGATCCACGTATTCGAGTTGGGCACGAAAAAACTCGTGTTATCTGATTATTCTTATTAAATTATTGAGGTAAATTATGGCAGTACGTTCTAAAGTTGGAATTATCAAGGACGGGTTTATGCCCGGTACCCCTAAAAAAACTCGTCAAGGATCAGGTAAGCATACGAAGTATGCCGCGACATCTCGTAATGAAAAGCGTAAAACTTATCGTGGCCAAGGACGTTAAACGTTAATGGAAAATTGTCAATTAGAGGATGTATTTCCTTCACCCATTTTTAGAATTAAAATGGGATGGGATACATCCTTTCTTTATGAGAAATGTATTGAGTTAAGAAATAAAGATAGAGATAATAATATAGAAAAATCAAATGTTGGTGGATGGCAATCGCGATCAATTATTAATTGTGATTACATTTTAGATTCTAATCATATTAGACATTTAAGTGGTGTTATCAATAGTTGTAGTGAACATATAGGATTACCCAAACTTGAAATTGATAATTACTGGGTTAATATTAATGGATATAAAGATTATAATTCATTTCATGATCATCCCCGTAGTATATTAAGTGGAGCATATTATATTAAAACACCAGAAAATTGTGGTGCGATTGAATTTAGTCATCCAATGACTGCTATATTGCAACGTGACTGGGATCATCAAAATATTGCTTTTAATAGATTTACATCATCATTATGGAGATATCGGGTTTCTGAAGATTCACTTCTCTTATTTCCTTCATGGTTAAATCATAGAGTTCTTCCTAATTTAAGTTCAGAAGAAAGAGTATCAATATCCTTCAATTCAACGTATATTAAATAAGGTAACAGTATTGTTATTTTATGGCAGCGTTAATTTGCAATCTTCCCTCAGTAGAAGTGTGGGTAAGAAAAGAATATCTAACTGATCATCAATCTGGTTGGGGTGAGTATGTAAAGGGCGTTTGGGTATCGGCTAAGTCGATTCCTGGACGTGCTTTTTATTTTGAAACATACTTACCAGAATATGCAGCAATGTATGATAAGTTACCAATAAGTGCGTTTCTTTCGGAACCGAAAAAACCTGATCCTGATATGAGTTTACAGAATTTACAATTTTGGAACTGTATGGATTATGGTGTTGTCGCAATTACAAAGCAGTTTATTGGTAGTATGGACTATGAAGTCTATACAAGAGATCATGGTACAATGAAAGGTACATATGTTTGTACCATTGATAATTATCATCAAGATCCTGATGTAATTGATTATGCTACTAGTGAGAATCCATCAGAACATAAATCGCATAATTTAATTGAATTAGTTAACGGACAATATTGTCTATATCCTAATAACAGAACAAGAATATATGATAATAGTTTGACACCTGAGAATCCAAAGATTCCAGACTTTAAGGTATCAACTGAGTATTATCAAGTTGAGAATGGTTATGAAAGAATGGGACTTGGTGATCAAGAAAGTTATTTCTGGAAAACTGCTCAGGAACGAGATAAATAAAGCATAATTGCTTGTAAATAGGGTGCCGATAGAACGTGCCAGTAAATCATTTAAAGACATCTCGATGTCTTTTAAAGTAAGTCCGCTTACTTATGATTTGATTGCAAATAAAAATGAAACTGCAATAGCACGTTCAATTCGTAATTTAATCCTCACTGCTCCTGGTGAACGTCCATTTAATCCTGAATTAGGATCACAAGTGAGTCGTTTATTATTTGATCCTATTGACGATATTACAACTGACGCTTTAAAGGAGCAGATCGAAAATACAATTAATAATTTTGAACCTAGAGTAAGATTGCGTCAAGTGGTAGTTCAACCAAACTTCGATGCAAATGAATATGATATCTCTATTCGTTATGACATTGTTGGGATAGAAGCAACTCCTCAACAATTATCATTCGCATTACAACAGACACGATAATGGCACTAGTCAACTTTGCCAATTTAGACTTCGATCAGATCAAACAGTCAATTACTGATTATCTGCGAACGAATTCTAATTTCACTGATTACGATTTTGAAGGATCTAATCTTTCAACAATTATCGATGCGTTAGCGTATAATACGTATATAACCTCATATAATGCCAATATGGTATCTAATGAGGTATTCATTGATTCCGCCACCCTCAGGGAGAACGTGGTGTCTCTGGCGAGGAATATTGGTTATACTCCTAAGTCTGCTAAATCTGCTAGAGCAAATATAACGTTTATTGTTGATACCTCTGATTACTCTATCAAACCTCAAACTATAACTCTAAACAAAGGAATTGTAGCAGTATCAAATGGGCTTGGTAATGAAAGTTATACATTCTCCATTATGGAGGATATTACAGTACCAGTAATAGATAATATCGCAACTTTTGCTAATATTGATGTATACGAAGGATCATATTTAACAGCAGAATATGCATATAATACATATGATCCCAATCAAAAATATATTTTAGAGAATCCAAATATTGATACTTCAACAATTAATGTAATTTGGAAACCGTCTGAAAGATCTTCGGTAAAAAGAAAATATCACTTATCTAATTCTTTATTTGAAATTGATGGTAACTCTGCAGTATATTGGATTCAAGAAATTGAAGATCAAAGATATGAATTAATTTTTGGTGATGGTGTATTTGGACGTGCATTACAAGAACCAAACTTTATCAGTGTCGCATATATCGCAACTAACGGTTCAGTTGGTAATGGAATTGACTCTCTTAATTTTAATGGTAAATTAACAACATCTAGAGATAATGTAGAAATTAAAGCAGGTATTTCTAGAATAACTGTAAATACGCCCTCTTTTGCAGGAGATGATGTTGAAAGTGTTGAATCAATTAAAAAGTACGCACCTCAAACCTACGCATCTCAGAACAGAGCAGTAACTTCTACTGATTACGAATATATTATCCCTAAGATCTATCCAGAAACAGAATCTATTTCTGTGTTCGGTGGTGAAGAATTAAATCCACCACAATTCGGAAGAGTATTTGCAAGCATCAAACCAATCAATGGTGCTTACCTTTCTAACTTAGTTAAAGATAATATTAAAAGAGAAATCAAAAAATACTCAGTTGGTGGTATTGATTTGCAGATAACTGATTTGAAATATCTTTACATTGAAGCACTTGTTAATGTTTACTATAATTCAAATGATGCGAATAATGAAAGTCAGATAACTTCTATCGTCTCTCAAAATATTAATAGATATTCCAATTCAACTGAAGTTAATAAGTTTGGAGCAAGATTTAAATATAGTAAATTTTTAAATGTTATTGACAATAGTAATTCTGCTATTACCTCTAATATTACTACAATTCAAATGAGGAGAGATCTCAGAGCATCTCTTAATACGTTTGCTGAATATGAAATTTGCTTTGGTAATAGATTCCACATTGTCAATCATGGACATGGAACTCATAGAGGTAAAATTGGATACAATATTAAATCTTCAGGATTCCAGGTAAGTGGAGTTGCTGGAACCGTTTATCTAGTTGATAAGACAGATTTTTCTTTAGAAACAGGATCAATTGATTTAATAAGATTAAAGTCAGCAACTGAAGCTACTATTGTTAGGAGAAATATTGGTACTATTGATTACATAAAGGGTGAAATTAAACTGAATCCCATCAATATTATTTCCACATCTATAAGCAGAGACTTCCCCATAATTGAAATTTCAGCTGTGCCATATTCAAATGATATTATCGGATTACAGGATCTTTATATTCAACTAGATACTAATAACATAACAATAAATTCTATTAATGATAGGATTGCTTCTGGTTATGATATATCAGGATCTGACTATATTGTTTCTTCAAGTTTTGCAAATGGAAGTTTAGTGCGTGGAGTAGTTGATGCGATAGCAATAAATCAAACACCAAACGTTCAATCAACTACATCGAGAACAAATTCTACTTATACTCCACCATCTAACAATCGTACAACTACTCGTACAACTACACCTAGTGCAACCACAAGTTCAACATCTTCAAGTTCAACATCTTCAAGTTCAGCATCTTCAAGTTCAACATCTTCAACTTCCACTCCTACTTATTCATACTAAAGACGTAAGATGATATCAACCGATTTACAGCGAGTACAGATTCAGGATATTATTGAGTATCAGTTACCTGCATTTGTAAGGGATGATTTTCCACTTGTTGGTGAATTTTTAAAGCAGTATTATATTTCTCAAGAATATTCAACTGCACCTTCTGATATCATACAGAATATTGACGAATACGTCAAACTTGAAACTCTTCTAGAAGGAGAAGATGAAACTCGTCTTGATGTTGATATTGATTTTAGCGATTCAACTATAAATGCAACTTTTGATTTACGTAATGATCAGTTTGGTACTTATAAATTTCCAGAGAGATATGGACTTATTCAAATTGATGATGAAGTAATATTATATACAAGTAGAAATAATTATCAATTCTTTGATTGTGTTCGTGGATTTAGTGGTGTAACTGCGTTTAGTGATAATGATGAAGAACTGACATTCACCAGATCTGAGGCAACATCGCATACACAGGGTGCGAAGATTGTAAATCTAAGCAATATTTTATTAAGAGAGTTTTTAGTAAAACTTAAAAAACAAATTGCTCCTGGATTTGAAAAAAGATCTTTGAGTTCTGATGTAAATGAGAGACTTTTCTTATCAAGAGCAAAGGATTTTTATCAATCAAAAGGAACAGACGAATCTTTTAAAATTCTTTTTGCTGCTTTATATGGAGAAAAAGTAGAGGTTATTAAGCCAAAAGAGTTTCTCTTTAAGCCTTCTGATGCTGAATATAGAAAAACAAAAGATATTGTCGTAGAGGCAATTGTAGGTGATCCTACAAATTTAAAAAATCAAACTCTTTATCAAGATTCATATCCAGAATATGGGATACCTCAATCTTATGCTACTGTTATTGATGTAGAAAAACTTCAAAGAGGAAGTAAAACTTTTTATCAACTAAGTGTTGACTTTGATTATGGTAAAGATATTATTCTTTCTGGTGGAACTATCTCTGGGGATTTTTCCGCACATCCGAAAACTCAAAATACTATTTTAGTATCAACTGGTTCATCGATTATTGATGTTGATTCAACTATTGGTTTTCCTGAAAGGGGAGAACTGAGCATTAATGGACAAAGTGGTATTCTAACTTATAGATCTAAAAACCTAACTCAATTTACTGACGTAGGTGTAGCACATACTACAGTCGTTGGAACTGGTGCTCAAATCGATCTGGGAACTGAATTAAGACTAAACGTTAGTGCATATGGTTTCTTAGGAATTAACCCTGTCTCAGTCGCTTCTAGCGATGCCTCAGCGGTAGGAGTAGCAACAACATCTAAGATTGAAGTGCGGTTAGGAAATGTACTTTCTAACAATGTCGTCTATGATGAAACTTCTTATTACAATGATAAAGATACTATCAACATTAAGTCGCTTGGTATTTCTACAATATCTCCTCTTACAGATAATTGGTTCAATAACGTAAGTGTTAGATATGATGTTAGATCAATTGAATTAATTGACTCATCCAACTTTACTTACAGAATTACACTATTTGCAGATAACGACTTTAAGATTGGTGACAAATTAACCGTGCTTCAGGCAGATAGCACTGAAAGGCAAGGAGTTATTATAGATTTTGATAATTCAAAACAATTCCTCCTGTCAAGAACTGGTTTATTAACTGGTACACACTTTAGTGTAAGAAGAAATATTCTTAAACCAGATATTAGTAATGTTAATAACAAAAAATATTCTTACGCACAAAATATTCCGGCGAATGTACAGAATACGTATGCAAAATATAACGGTGATGTTTTAGTTGCATCTTCATCTATTCCTTTTTATCATGACACTCCTTTAAGTTTCTATGATAGAAAAGTATCTCTGGATGGTGTTTATCAAGGAGAGACATTTTCTATTGATAGAAATCACGGTTTTGTAACAGGAGACAAAGTTTACTATGATTCTTATGTTTACACTGATGACGATGGTGCTCCTGTAGAAAGCAGATTTCCTGAAATTTTACCGGGATTATTTTATGTAAAAAAAGTTGATGATACATCATTTAAAATTGCCTCTAGTTTAACTAATCTTGATAACGATACTTTTATTTCAGTATCTGGAATTGTAACTAGTAATTTCCTCTGTGCAAACAATTTTTATAATAAAAATTTAGAAAATCAACAATTAGTAAGAGAATTTAAAAAATCTCCTGTTAACAATGGTGGAGATTATGTAACACTTCCAGGTAGAACTGGTATGTTGGTAAATGGTGTTGAAATTTTAAATTATAAATCTGGAGATAGTATTTACTACGGAACAATTAATAATGTTATTGTATCAGCTGGTGGTGATGGTTATGATGTTATAAATCCTCCAATTCTGTCAATCCAAGATACTACTGGAATTGGTGCAACTGGACTTGTAAATGTAAAGGGAGAATTAGATAGAATTGATATTATTGATGGAGGGTTTGATTATATTTCAGATCCAATAATCACAATTACAGGTGGAAATGGATCTGGTGCAAGTGCTACTGCAAATACAAAACTGATCACTCACTCAATTTCATTCTTTGCAACAGCAGATAATCCTCAAATAGGATTATCTTCAGAAACAATTGGATTTACTACTTTCCATAAATTTAGAGAATCTGAAAAGGTAGTTTATAAAACCGATGGACAAACTGCCCTGGGTGGACTTTCTGACGATGCCGAATACTATATTAAAATTGTTGATACAAAAACTGTAAAATTATTCTTAACTGAAGCAGATTCTATCCTCGGAACTAACCCAGTAAATATTTCAGCATATAGTGATGGCATTCATAGATTTGAATCTTTTGAAAAGAAACGTATCGTTTCTAATGTAGTTGTAACCTCGTCTGGTTTAAACTATGAAAATAAACAGAGAACATCTTCAATTGCTGGTATTAATACTGCTTTAGATCAGATTAATATCAAGAACCATGGTTTTGTATCTGGAGACACCGTAACATACTCTGGAGACGCTTCTGGACTTAGTTCAGATCAGAATTACATTGTTACTGTCGTTGATACAGATAACTTTAAGTTGTCATCTGTGGGTGTAGGAACAACTGCAAAGATGTTCTACTATGACACCAATCAATATGCAAAAATTGAATCTAGTGGAACTGGATCTCATACATTTAACTATCCTCCAATTTCAGTAACTATATCTGGAGAAATTGGAATTAATACCGTAAGTGGACAAGACTTTAATGCTAAACTTCAACCAGTATTTAAAGGATCTATTGAATCAATTCACTTAACAAACAATGGTGTTGGATATGGATCAAGTGAGATTATTAACTTTAACAGACAACCATCCTTTAGATTACTTAGTGGTAAAGATGCAAGTCTCTTACCTATTGTTAATGATGGTAGAATTCAGGAAGTATTAGTGTTGAATGGTGGTTCTGAATTTAACTCAGCACCCCAATTAGTAATCAATGGTGAGGGTAGTTTTGCTAAAATAACTCCCGTTATTGTTAATGGTGAGATTGATAGAGTTATTATTGATAATCCAGGTATTGATTACACTGATACTACTACTGTAAGTGTAATATCAAATGGATTAGGGGCAAACTTAACTGCTGATATTAATCAGTGGACTTTAAATCTTTTTGAAAAATATAAAAATATTATAAGTGATGATGATGGTATATTAGATGCATCCCCATCTGATGATTATGGAATACAGTATACTCATCTTTATGCTCCAAGAAAACTTAGACAAAGTGTATTTGGCAAAACTTTATCCGGTACTACAAGTTTTGGATATAGTGATTTAACAAAAGGAACAAAATATGGAGTTTCTGATTTAAGAATTGATGCAGCTAACGAAGAAATTGTCGCTGAATTCCACTCTCCTATAATTGGTTGGGCATATGATGGTAATCCCATCTATGGCCCCTATGGTTTTGATACCAAAACTGGTGGAGTTATCAGAGCGATGAGAAGCGGATATAGTTTAGTGCAATCTTCAAATCGTCCTCCGTTATCATTATGGAACAATGGATTTTTCTGCGAAGATTACAAATTTACTGGGGATGGAGATCTCGATGAATATAACGGTAGATATTGTATAACTCCAGATTATCCTAACGGTGTATATGCGTATTTTGCAACCATAAGTGACGGTGCTGTCGCTGGTGATGGATTGTTTGAAAACTTTAAATTACCACAATTCCCTTACTTTATTGGTAATAAATTTAAATCTCAACCAAACGAATTTAATTTTAAAAATAGTTCGTATCAGGGAAAATATGATATTGTAAGTGATATGTGGTTGAGAGACACCACATCTTATGGATTAACAAAAGATAATGTTTCATATGAATTTGTAACTGAACCATATAAGGTTTATACAGAATCAATTGATATTACTTCTACTTCCGTTGGCACTATTGATAATGTTGGTATTATCACAGGTGGTAGTGGATATAAAGTAGGAGATAAAATAGTCTTTGAACCTTTAACAGGCGCAAGTTCTGCTAATGCAAAAGTTTCAAGAGTTTCTGGTAAAGTCATTGATGATATAAGTGTTGAGTCTTTATCTTTATCTGAATTAGAAATTTCTCCGATTGATTCTTCGGGAAGATTTGTAGCATTTGCATCATCATCTCACAACCTTACTAATACAGATCTAGTCACTTTGTCTGGATTTAATACTTCAATTAATATTTCCAACAAATCTTATAACATTGGAGTTACCTCTAGTTTTTACAATTTAAGTTCTGGTGTCAGCACTTCTGGCAATACGGGTATTGTTACATATTTCTCTGTTGGAGGAGGAATTATTAATCGTGGACTTCTTTCCATCAGAGAAAATGATATCTTAACTTTGGGATCTGAAAAAGTTCGCGTACTTAACGTTGATAATAAAAGCTCACGTTTCAGAGTTGAAAGAGCTGTTAGTAGCACAGTTTCTGCTGCTCATACTGCAACTACATCACTAATTGAAGATACTCGTAAGTTTACTTTCTCAGCAAGTAGAGAAAATAAAGTTGATTTTGATCTGAATAAACAAGTATATTTTGATCCCCGCGAAACCTTAGGTGTTGGTACTTTAAGTGGTGTTGGAATTGGTTCAACGGTATTCTTCTCCAATCCAGGTGCGGGTATAACTCAAAAATTTGTATCTACAAAAACATTATTCATTCCTAATCATGAACTTTATACTGGAGATGTAGTTGTTTACAATAACGGCGGCGGAACATCAATCGAAGTTGATAAAAATCCAACTGTTGGAACCACTTACAGAATTGCTAATGATACACCTCTCTATGTTGCTAAAATTAGCGCGAATGAAATTGGTATTCAAACATTTAAAGTAGGAATTGGATCTACTGGAACTTTTGTTGGTATCGCTGATACCACAATGAATTCTGGATTACTGCACTTCACTGGTATTGGAACTGGTGTAATGCATAGTCTCAAGACTCTTAGAAGCAATGTTGTTACTGCTGAGGCTATAAGGAATAGAGTTACTGTTGCAACTGCTTCTACTCATGGATTGTCTATTGATGATAAAGTAAGAATGTCAGTTAAACCTGGTGTTATTACTAATATTAGTGTTAAGTATAATGATCACAACAGAAGAATTGTATTTAATCCTTTGGGATTTACCACTGCAGGTGTAAGTACATCTCAAAATACTATTGAAATTTCAGATCATGGATTTAATACTGGTGATAAAGTAATTCTTGATTCTAATCCAGCTCCTACTGGACTTGAGGATCAAAAAATCTATTACATTAATAAACTTTCTAAAGATAAAATTAGACTTTGCAATTCAAGATATCAGTCTGAACAGTTCAATCCAAGTTTCATTTCAATTGATATTGCAAGAAAAGGAACTTTACTACCAATTAATCCATCTTTAAATGTATACTCAGGTAACACTGTTGTATTTGACTTAAGTGATTCTTCACTTTCTTCACTCAATAATTCTTCGTTATATTCTGCATTTGATCTCCATCTTTACACAGATTACAATTTTACTGATGAATTTAGTGGATCATTAACAAGCAGTAAGTTTGAAGTTACTAAGTTAGGTAAAGTTGGTATTGATGCGAACGCAAAACTTACTTTAGTAGTTAATGATGATGTTCCCAAGAATATTTTCTATAAATTCTCACCGATCAATACCGACTACACTACAGAATCAAAGAAAAATATCGTCATTGACAAAGAAATTGATGGATTTAACAAGATTAATGTTATAAACAGCGTGTATACAGGAGAATTTTCTGTAGTCGGTGTTGGTACAACCACCACCTTTAAATATGATGTTAAAAAACTTCCAGAGAGAAGTTCTTATAATAAGTTTAATGGTGGATTATCTTACGATACTAGTTCAATCAATGCATACGGTGGAATTTCTGATATCATTATTTCTTTTAAAGGAGCAAACTATAACGAGATTGTTGGAGTATCCACTGTTGAGGGAACTATAACAGGATCTGGTGCTGTTCTTGAACCCTTTAGTAATACAATCGGAAAAGTTCTTTCAACAAAAATTTCAAATATTGGATTTGACTATCCAACCGATTTTACTATTCGTCCAACTACTAATTTACCAGAGGTTCTTTTACTTGAATCTCTAACTTCATTTGAAGAAATTGGAATTTCATCCGTTGGTAGAAATTACTCACTTGCTCCAAATTTAGTTGTTTTAGATGGATTAACTGGTAAACATATTGATGATGTTGATCTTTTCTATAGTTTAGGTGATTCTAAAGTCACCATCAGAAATAACACCAAAGGACTTAATAATGTAACTCCAACAATTATTCCTATAAGTAACTCAAACGGTGTTCCTATTGAAAGAATAACATATGATACTACAACTAAGTTAGCGACTGTTGGTTTTGACACTGGATTCTCCGATCAGTCCCCGTTTGCCGTAGGTGATAAAGTACTTATTGAGAATGTTAGTGTTGGTGTTGGTTCCACAGGAACAGGATTTAATTCATCTGACTATGGATATCATCTGTTCACACTAACTGATGTAAACATTCCTGTAGGTGGTAATGTTGGTGTTGTTACATTTAGTATGGATGAAGTTCTTAATGATAATATTCATGCAGGAAACTACGATACAATAAATTCTGCTGGAAGAATAATAAATCAAAGTTCTTTCCCACAATTTAATATTAAACTGAAAAAGAATAATTTCTTACTTGGTGAAACAGTTGTATCAAACAGTGGTGAAGGAAAGGTTGATAGTTGGAATAATAGAATTGAACTTTTGAAAGTTTCGACATCAAGAGACTTTTTAGTTGGTGATATTGTAACTGGACAAACTTCAGGAACTCAAGGCACCGTTAAATCTAAAATTGATTATAATTCCGATATAGAAACGGCATCTTCATCTATAGTAGAGAAGGGTTGGAATAAAACGACTGGATTCTTTAATGATAATCAGCAAAGAATTCCTGATAATTTCTATTATCAAAACTTTTCTTATGCAATTAAATCTAAAATTCCTCTACAAAATTGGGATGATGCTGTAAGTTCTTTAACTCATACTGCAGGGTTCTTGAAATTTAGTGATTTAGTCATTGAATCTGCTGATGATAGAGTTGGAGGAACAGTATTTACTGATTCTTCTTCAACAGTATCACTAGTCGTTGATATTCTTCCTACTACAACGTATGGAAATGGCAATTTTGGTGGAGGAATTAGCTTAAATTGCTATCCAGCATTTGATTTAGTGACTGAAAACTCAAAAATTGCTTCTGGAACCATCTATTCCGATAGAATTTTCTTAGAAAATAGAGTTTTAACTGATTATTTTGAGTCTGTAGGTAATAGAGCCTTAATTATTGACGACATCAGTAAGCAATTTAATAGTGTAGAACGTCCCACTAAGTTTAGTGTTGTCAAAAAATTCCCAGTTGATCAAAAATCTAAGAAAATTTTAACTTATGTTCGTGATAAAGTAATTACTTCCGAAATACAGGCGTCACTTGTAACTTTAGTTCATAATGGATCAATCGCTGAAGTATTAAATTATGGCAGGGTAGAATCAACGTTGGATTTGGGATCTTTTGACTTCAATATTGCAGGATCTGAGGGACAACTTTTATTCTTCCCCACAAAATTTAGAACACAAAACTACAATGTATCATATTGTAGTTTCGATCTTGACAATACTATCTCTGGTATTGGAACATTTTCACTGGGTGAAATCTGCAATATTGAATCTTCTCAAGTTGTAGTACCTGCAGCAACAAAAACAACAATTGTAGGGATAGCATCAACATATAGATCATCAAAAGTTCTAGTTGAATTGCAAGATCAAAGAGGAATTACTGCTTTTAATGAACTTAATATTATTCATGATGGAACTGACGCTCAACTTCTTGAATATGGCGATGTTTCAACTGATTTTGGATCAACTGTAACTGGACTTGGAACATATTCAATCGACATGTCTGGAGGTGATGTAAATGTTGAATTCACCCCTGCAGTTGGACTTGCTCTCACTGCTAACACAGTAAGAGTTTCTTTATCAAGCACTGAATCTGTTGGTGTTGGAACAACAGTTATTGGACTTGCTGGACAAAATATTTCAGAACTTCAATCATTCCACACTACACTAGCATCATCATCTAATCCTGGAATCCATACTATTGCTTCTTATACTTGTGCGGGCACAAATGACTATCAAGCAGCATATTACATTGTAAGTATAGAAGATACTACAAATGATGAATATCAATTATCTGAGATCATTGTTGTTAATGATGACTCTAGAACATTTATTACTGAATATGGTGTATTAACTACAGGAAGTGGTATCGGTACAATTGGATCTCTCACTGATGGTACCGAAACTCATCTTCAATTTACACCTCCTGCTAATACTGATGTTCAAACAAAGGTATATCAGCAAGCAATTCAGTTAGTAGCTGTTGATGATACTCTTGATCATGAAATTGATTTAAACAATGCATCTATTACAGCAGGTTATGGTTTCTATGAAGGTACTGCCATTGATGTTAGAAGGCAATTTGAATTAAATCACAAAGGAAGGCCTATTTTCCAAAGAACTTTTGATGGTGGTGATACAAATGTTGTAGATCTAACTAATAATCAAATTACTGTTCCAAATCACTTCTTCACTACTGGAGAACCTCTTAATTATTCCGTTGGAGTTGCTACACATGTTCGTGTTGGTATTGCAACAACTACTTTTGCTGGAATAGGTAGCACTGATTTTCTTCCTACTAACGCCTTTGTCTTTGCAATTAAAGTTAATGATTCTACTATAAAATTAGCTCGATCTGCCACTGATGCTAATGCATTGGAACCTACAGCGATTGATTTTACAAGTATAGGAATTGGAACATTCCACAAACTCACTTCTAATCAACAAAATTCTAAGTGTTTGATTGCCCTTGATAATTTCATTCAAAATCCAATTGTTTCTACTGCTACAACAACTGCTTTAGACAAAAAAATTGGTATAGCAGATGCCACGATAGAAACCATCGGAATTACTTCATTTTTTGCTGCAGATTTGATTCAAGTTGAATCCGAAATTATGAAAATTAACACTGTTGGTTTTGGATTAACCAATAGTATATTAGTTGATCGTGGGTGGATGGGCACTGGAATTACGACACACCCAGTTGGTGTTGCTGTAACTAAAGTTGATGGTGCTTATAATATTATTGATAATACCATTAACTTCTACATTGCACCTCAAGGTGCAACACCTATTAGTTCAACTACTAATCCACCTGATTCTAGAGACTTTACTGGAATTACTACTCATTCTAAATTCCAGGGAAGAACATTCCTTAGATCAGAATCTAAAGGTAGCACAAAGGCTGCATATCACTCCAATTATGTTTTTGATAGTATTGCGGATCAATTTGATGCAACTACTAAGACATTCACCCTTAAATCTGAGCAAGAAGATGTTGTTGGATTCTCCACAAATAATGGAGTGATTCTGATCAACGGGGTATTCCAAGGGCCAACCGGTGATTTAGTTCCTCAAGATTACTCATTAAGTGAAGGTTCTGGAATTAGTAGTATTACTTTTACAGGAACTGCTACTTCTGTATCTTATGATCCAAATAATGCAAACATCCCTGTTGGAGGATTAATTGTATCAGTTGGTTCAACCGCAGGACTTGGTTATCAACCACTTATCTCTGCAGGGGGTACTGCAATTGTATCTGCAGGAGGAACAATTGTATCAATTAGTATTGGAAATACTGGTTCTGGTTACAGACAAGGATCTCAAACAGTAAATGTTGGTGTTTATACCTCATCAACTGGAAAAACTGGTATTGAGTTTATTGGTACTGCTGCAGTAAGTAATGGTAATGTAGTAAGTGTTGCTGTTACTAACCCTGGATCTGGATATTTAATTGGATCTGAACCCATTGTCGTCTTTGATGAACCTTTATCATATTCTGATATTCCTCTAATCTATGCTGACGATTCTCCTTCAGGATTTGGTACTGAGGCAACTATTGATATTGTTGTTGGACAAGGATCAAGTGTCATTGATTTTGAAGTCAAAAACTTTGGATATCGTTATGGACAAAAACAAATTCTGACTGTGGCAACTGGTGGAGCAACTGGTATTCCTACCGATACAAACATTAATTTTAAAGAATTCCAGATTACAGTTGAAAAAACCGATTCAGATAAATTCTCTGGATGGCATTTTGGTGAATTAGAGCGTCTTGATAACATTCATGATGAATTTGATGGTAACACTAGACAGTTTACTGTTAAGAGAAATGGTGCTCCTGTTACAATCAGATCAGCCGTTGGTTCAAATATAGATGTTCAAGCAACTTTACTTATCTTTATTAATGATATATTACAAATTCCAGGTGAATCATATACTTTTGATGGTGGAAGTGTAATAAACTTCTCTGAACCACCTAAAGGAAGATCTGCAGATGGTTCATTCCCTGGTGACAAATCCAAAATTCTTTTCTATAAGGGATCTGGTGATATTGATGTTACTTTCCGTGATGTCCTAGAATCTGTCAAAGCTGGTGATGAGTTAACAATCAGAACTAGTGAAACACTGGTTCCAAATTCGATTAATCAGACAGGTAGATTATCAACTAAGATTATTTCTTCCGATACTGTCGAGACTAATCCATATTATGAAGCAGGTATTGACTCGAACCCAGATCATAAACGTGTAGTTACACTATGTCAGCAAACCTCTGACAAAGTAATTAACGGTAAAATTGTCAGTAAGGCAAGAGAATTAAACGCTGCTTTAATTAATCCAAGAACACACTTGATTCAATCGGTTGGTGTTGGATCCACTCAAATTTACGTTGAAAGTGTAATTCCTTTCTTTAATCCAGATGATGAGAATCAAACTGTTAAAAATCAGCAAACCATAAGTATCGTTTCTCAAAATAATATTGTGGCCGCTGCTGCGACAGCAGTTGTTTCCATCGCCAATACTGTCGAATCTATTACTATTGGATATGGAGGAACAGGATATACTTCCGCTCCTTCTGTTACAATTTCAAATCCAGTAGGATTTGGTACAACTGCAAGAGCAACTGCAGTTGCAACTCTTACAGGTGATACGGTTTCTTCGATCACTGTTTCCACACCTGGTATTGGATATACAAGAACCGTTGCTTCTCAAGTTCTTATTGAAGCACCTAAATTAGAAAGAGAACAAAATAGAACCTCTCTCTATCAGGGTGATTTTGGCGATATTGTCGGATTGAACACCACTTCTGTTGGTGTAGCAACCACAGGATATGTCATGGATTTATTCATTCCAATTAACTCATTCTTACGTAATACTAAAGTTGTCGGGGCTGCTGTCACTCTAAGTGATATATCAGTTGGAGATTACTTTACAGTTAAGAATAGTAATGTTGGAAGTGGCGTAACTTCACTATATCAAACTGGTGAAACATTAGGTATTACAACACAATTCCTTGATAGTGTTTATGAAGTTGCAGCAGTTTCTGTGGGAACAACTGCAGTTGCTGGTGTTGGTATCACATACGTTAAGAGAGTAACTGTTAGCGTCGAAGATTATGGAAATCGCACTGGTATTGGATTGACTGAATTCTATGGACAATTCTCTTGGGGTAAAATTACCCTTGGAGGTAGAGTAAATGCAACTGCATTTGATGCGTATCTTCTCAAAGGTACCGCTGGTATTACAACTGGTGCTGTTATCAACAGAGTTCAACCTCTAAAATTAGTGGGATACTCCACAACTTAACTGATAAATAAGTAAAAAACTACGCAAAAATGGCTGCGATTATAACTGATCAACTTCGTATATTAAATGCAAAAGATTTTGTTGCTAGTGTGGCTTCCACTAGCAGCACTTTGTATTCTTTTGTTGGACTTCCCAATCCTACTGATGTTGATGCAAGTTGGGATAGCAGTCCTCCTGATCCAAGGGACAACTTTAATCAAGAGAATGATTATTGGGATACAATGATTGCTCTCAAAAAAATTGATTCTGATGATGTTAAACAAGTTATCAGAAAAGTAACTTGGGCGTCTGGTACAACATATGATATGTATCGTCCAGACATTAAAGCAGAGAATCCTTCACAACCCTCAAGTTCTATTACTCTATATGAGGCAAATTATTATGTAATGAACTCTGATTTTAGAGTTTATATTTGCTTGCAGAATGGAACTAATCCAGAAAATCCAAGTGGTAAAGCATCTCTTGATGAACCAACTTTTACTGATTTAGAACCAAGAGAAGCAGGAACTAGTGGTGATGGTTACATTTGGAAATATCTTTACACAATAAAACCTGGAGATATTGTAAAATTTGATGCTACTAATTTTATGCCAGTACCAAAAGACTGGACAACTAGCACAGATTCAAATATAGCAGCAGTTAGAAACAATGCTGTTACGAGTGGACAACTTAAGATTGTTAAAATTAGTAATAGAGGTGTTGGATTAGGAACTGCAAATAGAACTTATACACGAGTTCCTATTAAAGGTGATGGAAATGGAGCAGAATGCACCATCTCTATCAATAATAATTCAAAAGTTGAATCTGTAGTTATTTCTAAAGGTGGATCTGGTTATTCTTTTGGCACTATAGATCTTGTCGCTGGTAATGTCCCTACCGGATCAACTGCTCCTATATTCGATGTAATTATTCCACCTCAAGGTGGACATGGATCTGACATATACAGGGAACTTGGAGCAAGAAATGCTCTAATTTATTCTAGAATTGAGAATGATTCAGAAAATCCAGATTTTATTACAGGTAACGAAATTGCTAGAATTGGATTAGTACAAAATCCCAAGGCATATAATACATCATCAAATCTAACACTTGATAAAGCATCTGCAACATATGCTTTAAAACTAACAGGTGCTGGATATAGTTCAGCAACATTTACACCAGACTCATTTATTACTCAAACAGTTGGATTTGGTTCTACGGCTGTTGGAAGAGTTGTTTCTTATGATCAGGTAACTGGAGTATTGAAATATTGGCAAGATAGATCAACTGCAGGATTTAATACTGATGGATCTAAAAATACGAGTCCTGAATATGGATTCAAAATGAATAGATTTGGGCCAAATATTGTTGATGGTGGTAATTTTAGTATTTTAGGTGGATCATCAACTTTAGCCATTCAAACTTCATTTACGGGTGTCTCAACTGAAATAAATAGTCGTACTTATTATTTGGGACAATCATTTAATAGTGGCGTTGCTCAACCAGAGGTTGAAAAGTATACAGGCAACATTATTTACGTAGATAATAGGCCTTCTATTACAAGATCGTCCAGTCAAAAAGAAGATATCAAAATTATCTTGCAGTTCTAAGGAATTATGTCACAGGAAACCAATCTCAATGTCGCTCCTTACTTTGACGACTTTGATCCCCAAAAAGATTATTACAAGGTTTTATTCAAGCCAGGTTATCCCGTACAAGCAAGAGAATTAACGTCTCTTCAGTCGATCCTGCAAAATCAAGTAGAGAAATTTGGACAGCACTTTTTTAAAGAAGGTGCTAAGGTTATTCCAGGAAACACAACATATTCTACTAATTATAAATGTGTTATTCTGGAAAATAACTATTTGGGAGTTCCTCTCTTTGATTATTTGGATCAAATAGTTGGAGCACAAATTACCGGACAAGATTCTGGTGTTACAGCGATTGTTGACAAATATATTACGGATGCAGAATCCGAGAGAAATCAAGTTACTTTATATGTAAACTATTCAGGATCTGGAACAGATAATCAAGAAACTATTTTTAGAGATGGTGAACTTTTAACCTGTGACGTTACAATTTCAACTGCTAATACTTTAATTGGACAGGGATCTCCATTTGCCTCTACCGTTCAAGAGAACGCCACAGCAGTGGGATCTGCTTATTTTATAAGTAATGGTGTATATTTTGGAAAAGGAACCTTTCTTAATGTTGCCGAACAAACTTTAATATTAAATCAGTATTCTAACGTTGCAAACTGCAGAGTTGGTTTACTAATTGAAGAAAAAATTGTTAACGCTGATCTTGATTCATCATTAACTGATAACTCCTCCGGTTTTAATAACTTTGGAGCACCTGGAGCAGATAGACTTCAAATTACTACTTCATTGCATAAAAAAGATCTTACTGATCTTGATGATAGTAATTTTGTTGAACTTGGAGTTGTTAATAGTGGAATTTTAAGACAAAAAGTTATAAGTAACTCTACACAGTTTGGTGATGAGTTAGCAAAAAGAACATTTGCAGAATCTGGTGATTATTATGTTAAGTCTTTTGGACTTGGCGTAAAAGAATCTTTAAATGATTTTAAAGGAAATAGAGGAATTTTTAATGCAGGACAAACCACATATAGTGGATCAACTCCAGATGAAGATTTAGCATTATATCAAATTTCTCCAGGCAGAGCGTTTGTAAAGGGTTATGATGTTGAGACAACAGCACCCACCTATCTTGATGTTGCAAAACCTAGAACAACAAAAACTCTTACTCAACAGCAAATTAATTATGAGACTGGTAAGACTCTTAAATTAAATCGTGTTTATGGATCACCTACCATTGGAATTGGAAATACATATGTCTTAAGTTTACGTGATGCAAGAGTTGGAGTTAATTCAACTGCAATTGCAGGAAAAGAAATTGGACTAGCAAGGGTTTATGATTTTAATCTTGACTCTGGATCTTATAATGCACCAAACTCGGATACTAATGAGTGGGGATTATCATTATATGATGTTCAGACTACTACTGAAATTACTTTAAACGAAAATATTACCCTTCCTGTTCCTACTTTCATCAAAGGAAAGAATAGTGGTGCTACTGGATTCTTAAAAGAGACAGCAACAAATACCAAGTCTCTTGTACTTTATGAAACTTCTGGTAAGTTTATCAAAAACGAAAATTTTATTATTGATGGTATTGAAAATCCAAGAGTTGCAACTGCCGTTACTTCATATGGTATCAGTGATGTATTATCAGTATTTGGTAGTCTTAATGGTGCTGAAGTTGGAGCAGCAAGAACTTTCTCTGCTGATGTAGTTCTTGCCCCTAAATTTAACATTGGTGTTGCCACTGTAACCGCTGCTGCTGCTAACTTTACATCAGTTATTAGATCTACAAATTCACGTTTCCCTGGACAAATTAAAGCAGGAAATATCATTTCTTTTAGTGGTGATTTATCTCAAGATCCTGTTTTTGCCTCAGTTGTTAGCGTTGCAACATCTTCAGTAACTATTACAGGTGTATCTACTGTTGAAGGTGTAGCAAGTGGTGCTATTCCAACTTCTGCAGCAACATTGAATGATGTAAAAGTTATTGCTGGTGATCTTGGAGCATCTAATGATAATACTCTCTATACTGAAATGCCAAGGCGTCACATTTCAGAGGTAAAACTTGATGATGCATCTTTAGTTATTAGAAAAACTCAGCAGGTTAACATTCTTGATAATAAGTTAACTGCTGCAGTAGTAACAGAATCTAATGAAACATTCTTACCATTTACTCCAGAGAGATATCTATTAATTAGAAGTGATGGCACAACTGAAGAATTAACTTCTGATAAAGTACAGATTAACGCAGGATCAAATCAATTAGAGATATTTAATCTTGGAAATGATGATGAAGCAACTTTAGTTACAACTCTGACTAAAATAAAACCAAAAGCAAAAAATAAAATTAGAAATAGAGTTGATTCTATTGTAATTGATAAATCAACTCAAGCTGCATCAGGAATTGGATCTACTACATTAAATGATGGATTAACACATGGAAATTATCCATTTGGAACTAGAGTACAAGATGAAAGTATCTCACTCAATCGTGCAGATATTATTGAAGTACATGGCATTTATGAACTAGCAACAGATCCTGCTGTTAATAACACTGATCCTACGGCTCCTTCGATGGTGCTGTCAAATCTATCAGGGCCTACAGGAAAAACCTCAGATTTGGTTATTGGAGAGGAAATTAAGGGACTAACCACTAATTCTCGTGCTATTGTTGGTAGAAAAGAAACTGATGCAAAGATTTTATATCTTCCTAAAAATCAAATAAACTTTAATGAGGGTGAAACTGTTGAATTTGTTGAATCTGGAATAAAAGCTATAGTTACTACCTTAGATACTCCAAGTAAAGACATTTCTTTTAAATATGGATTTACAAATGGACAAAATGGAGAATTCTATGGTTATGGTGTCCTTAATAGAAAAAATGGTGAAGAAGCACCTAAGAGAAAAGTAGTCGTATACTATTCAAATGGTTACTATGAGTCAACTGATGATGGTGATATTACCACTGTAAATTCATACTCTAATTTTGACTATGGTAGTGAAATTCCTAGTGTTAACTCACTCAGAAACACTGATATAATTGATATTCGTCCAAAAGTTTCTGATATTGAATCTGTATCGGAAGGTGATAGATCTCCCTTAGAATTTAAGGGAAGAACATTTAATGTTTCTGGAAATTCTGCTACAAACATTCTTGCTTCAAATGAAGGAATTTTAACAGATTTCTCTTATTACCTTGGTAGAATTGATAGAGTTTATTTGACAAAAGATGGAGTATTCCAGGTTAAATACGGCACTCCAGCAGAAAATCCAGAAAAACCAACCTCTGTAGATGATGCTTTAGAAATTGCAACCATCTCACTTCCTCCTTTCTTATACAAGGTTTCAGATGCATCTAAGAAATTCTTAGAGCATAAACGTTATAGAATGGTTGATATTAAACAACTTGAAAATAGAATTAAAAATCTTGAATTCTTTACTTCACTTTCGCTTCTTGAAACAAATACTGCTAATCTCTTTGTTCCCGATGCAAATGGACTTAATAGATTTAAATCTGGATTCTTTGTAGATAACTTCACTTCTTTCCTCGCTCAGGAAGAATCTGTTGATCTTAAGAATAGTGTTGATTTTACTAATAAGCAAGCACGTCCAAAACACTATACAACTCAGGTTGATTTAACACAAAGTCTTTCTGGAAGTGGAGACTTAAAAGTTGCTGTTCCTGATGGAAATAACATCAGGAAAACCGATGATATTGTAACACTAGAATATTCTGATGTAGAGTGGTTGAGTCAACAATTCGCTACAAGATCTGAAAGTGTTACACCATTTATTATTGGATTTTGGATCGGAGCTCTCAATCTTACACCAGCATCTGATTCTTGGACTGATCAAGTAAGACTTGAGGCAAATATTGTTCAAGCAGAGGGTAACTTTACAGAAACCCTTGAGAGGGCAACTAGAACTCTTAATGTAGATCCTCAGACAGGATTTGCTCCTGCAGTTTGGAACTCTTGGGTTAATAATTGGACTGGTAGAGAAGAGGTAATTGATACTGTTGATAGGCAAACCTCAACCACTAGTAGACAAGTGGGTGTAAGACGTGCTGGATGGTGGGGTGATATTATCACAACTACAAATACTACCTTCAGAGATACAACTAGAGAAATATTTGAAACTGGTGTTGCAACTAGAACTGGAGCAAGAACAGTTATTAGTGAACAATTTGATAATGAATCTCTTGGAGATAGAGTTGTAAGTAGAGATTTAATTTCATTTGCTCGCTCTAGAAATATTGAATTTAATATTAATTCACTCAAACCCTATTCACAATTATACGGATTTTTTGATGGTGTTGCAATAACAGATTATTGCATTCCCAAACTTCTTGAAATTAGTATGGTTTCAGGAACTTTCCAAGTTGGAGAAACTATAACTGGTACAATGAGATCTGTTGGAAATACACCTTCAACAGATAGCAATCCTCAAATAACTTTTAGAGCAGCACAATCAAATCATAAAGAAGGAGCATTTGATAACGCCACAGAAGTATTCACAATCAATCCTTATAATAAGAATAGAACAATTCCTAGAGCGTATTCTTCTACATCAACTATCCTTAACGTAGATACTTTCTCGTTATGTGATCAACCTCAAGGTGATTTTATTGGATATGTTGCTCCGGGAATGGTTCTTGTAGGAGAAACTAGTGGTGCTCAAGCAACTATTACTCAAGTAAGATTGGTTGCAGACTTCTCTTCTTCATTAATTGGAAGTTTCTTCATACCTGATCCCAATATTACAAATAATCCACGATTTGAAGTTGGAACAAAAGTTCTTACTTTCATAGATGATATTAATAATAATCTTAATGAAGCATCTACTCGTGCAACATCAACATTCTTGATTAGTGGAGTTATCGAGACAGTTCAAGAAAATATTGTTTCTGTTAGAAATGCTAATGTTCAGTCTGAAGAAGTTTCTGAAGAAAGGGATATCAGAAGACAAGATGATACTTTTGGCACTGAAGTCATTTCAACTGAAGTTTTAACTCAGAACTTTACTCGTAGAACAGAGCGAAGAGGAGATCCTCTTGCACAGACTTTCCTTGTAGAGGATGATACTGGTATATTCATTACTAAGTGTGATGTATTCTTCGAGCAAACAGACAATCTTGGAATCCCTGTTATATTTGAACTTAGAACATGTGATAATGGAGTACCAACTACCAAGATTCTGCCACTTTCTCAAGTAATTGCTTTTCCTAAGGATATTGCCGTCAGTGATGATGGATCTGTTGCTCATACATTCAATCTAAAGGCTCCTGTTTACTTAGAACCAGGTGTTCAATATGCAATGGTGATGCGTTCTGCATCTGCGAGATATAGAGTCTTTATTTCAAGAGTTGGAGAAAATGATCTTCTCCGTCAAACATTTGTTTCTAACCAACCTTATCTTGGTTCACTTTACAAATCACAGAATGGATCTGTTTGGGAACCAAGTCAGTGGGAAGATCTCAAATTTACTCTTTACAGAGCAGACTTTGTAGATAGTGGATCAATCGAAGTATACAGTCCAAAATTAAGCTTGGGTAACAAGCAAATTGCATCTCTACTTCCCAACTCAATTAGTCTTAATTCTAGATCTGTTCGTATTGGTATTGGTTCAACACTCCAGGATAATGATCTTACATTAGGAAATACTATTGTTCAACATGGTAGCAATGCCTCTGGTAACTTTGTTGGTGAAGCAGGTATTGCCACTGGCAGTCTAAATGTTATCAATGCTGGTATAGGATTTACTCCCCATAGTGGTACCCTTGAATATGAGGCAGTTGAATTAGTCAACATTACAAGTAGTGGTAGAAACGCTAAAGCGGATATCACCGTTACTAACGGTATTGTTGCTAGTGCTACTATTTCCGAGGCCGTTGCAAATAGTGGCGGACAAGGATATGTTATCGGTGATGTACTAGGTGTATCGACTATCGGAAATAATAATCTAGGTAGAAATCTTAGATTATCTTTAGTATCAATCGCCAATACAAATGAAATTCTTCTAGATAACGTTCAGGGTGATTTTATTACTGGAGCAGGTAACACAGTTCAATTTATTAACAATGCAGGACTTAGAACTGATTTAAATAATGATCAGACTTTACCTGCTGGCGGCGGTGTTCTTATTGATGGAATTAATGAAGTAATTACTGATGGTGTTCACTTCACTGTCAACCATAAAAATCATGGAATGTATTTTGAAGATAATAGAGTTGAAATCACTGATGTTGAATCTGATATTCTTCCAATAAAACTTACTGAAGCGATTAATTCATCATCAACTTCACCAATTTCTGTTGATTCTACCACTGGATTTGATATTTTTGAAAATGTAGGTGTAGGTTCAACTAACTTGGGTTATCTCAAGATTGGAAGTGAAATTATTTCTTATGAATCAGCAACTTCTAACAGTATCACGCTGGTTCAAAGAGGAATTGATAGCACGATTGCTAAGGATTATATTGCTGGTACACAAGTATTTAAGTATGAACTTGGTAATGTATCGTTGAGAAGAATCAACAAAACGCATAATCTTGATAGTGTGACTGCTGCTGATCCTCGCACATTTGATACATATAAAATCAAACTTAACATGGGTGAAAGTGGAGTAGGACGTTCTACAGGCGAAAGTTTCCCAATCCTTTATATGGGAGAAACAAAGTCTGCTGGTGGTAATAAGATCAAGGCATCTCAGAATATTCCTTTTGAAATCTTGACACCTCAAATTCAGCACATGACTGTTAGAGGTACAAATATTGATGCTCAGGTAAGAACAATCTCTGGTTCTTCAATTAGTGGCAATGAAATTCCGTACATTGATCAAGGATTTGAAGAAATTTCAATACAAAATCCAAACTACTTCAGTACTCCTAGAATTATTGCTTCTAAAGTTAATGAAGATGCAAAACTTAGTAGTACTCCAGGTAATAAGTCTATGACTCTGAGACTTAACTTAGGAACAACTGATGCAAGAGTCTCTCCAGTAATAGATACTCAGAGAATGAGTGTTATTGCTACATCAAATAGAGTCAATAGTGTAATTACTGATTATGTCACTGATAGTAGAGTCAACGGCATTGATACTGATCCTACCGCCTTCCAGTATCTCTCTAAAGAGATTTCTTTGGAAAATCCTGCAACTTCAATAAAAGTAATTGTTGATGTTTTCAAGGATAGAGACGCTGATATTAGAGGATTCTTTGCAATTGCTGATCATCAAAACTTTACTCCAATTTATGAGGCATTCCCTGGATTTAATAATATTGATGAAAGAGGACAAATTATTGATATTGCAAATAATGATGGTTCTAGTGACACTTTTGTCTCCCCTGCTGAAGACTATAGAGAACATACATTTACAATTGAGGAACTTTCATCCTTTAGATCATATAGAATCAAACTTTCACTTACCTCAACCAATCAAGCAAATCCACCTAGAATTAGAAACCTGAGAGTGATAGCACTTGCATGATGAAACATTTAAAAGTAGAAGGGCATAATAATCTTTTGAGAGATAGTGAAACCGGAGCTATCATTAACAACGATAGATCTGGTTTCTCTTCTTATATGATGAGTAAGAATGCCAAAAATGAGGAGAGTATTAGGATACAGAATGTAGAGAGAGATCTTGCTAATATTCATGATGAAATTACTGAATTAAAATTACTTCTCAAGGAGGCACTTTATGGATCCCGAATCAATTAAACTCAACAATTTATCTAAAAGTTTTGAATATACTAAATTAGCATCTGAGATAGATAGTTGTGATGATAGAGATATTTTGAGAAATATCGCAAAGTCATTTGTAAAACTTTATTATAAACAACAAGAGACTTTATCAGTAATAAACATAAATGGCTAATCAGAACGTAACCTATGATGTAGCATCCGCTGCACCGTATGCCGTAAATTTAAATATATACGGTGGAGCAACCTTTAGTGATAAATTCACAATTACTAATCCTAACGGATCTGCATTTAGGTTTGACACTGGTGCTGGTACAACTGCTGGATTAGCAGTTACTTGGACTGGATCTGCTGCAATATCAAAAAGTGTTGCCATAGGTGCCACACTTGGTGTAACACAAGCTTTCACCGTTGGATTTACAAGTGCAGCAGGTGGTGTTATTACATTATCTTTGGGATCTACTGAAACAAGAAATCTTAAACCTGGTAGATATGTTTATGATGTTTTAGTCAGTTCTGGTAATACTGTATATAATATTATCAACGGAGATGCCTTAGTCAAGGCTGGTATAGCGACATCTCCATAAATACCTAAAAAGTGTAGATAGATGCAACCATCAACTAGAGCGGAGTTAGTAGACTACTGCAAAAGAAAGTTAGGTGCTCCCGTCCTTGAGATTAACGTTGCTGATGAGCAAATCGAGGACTTAGTTGATGATGCGATTCAATACTTTCATGAAAGACACTTCGATGGTGTCGGACAAGTATTTTTAAAATATCAAATAACTCAAGAAGATATTAATAGGGGTAGAAGTCCATCTTCATCAGTAACTCAAGCAGGTATTGTAACAACAACCGCTTCATCTACAATTGATGGTGCATCTACGACATTTTCTTATACTGAAAATAGTAATTATTTACAGGTTCCTCCTTCTGTTATAGGAGTTAATAAAATATTTCAATTTGCTGGTGCTAACACTGTTACCAATAACATGTTTAGTGTTAAGTATCAGTTATTTTTAAATGATGTTTATTTCTTTGGAAATACTGAGTTGTTGTCATATGCTATGACAAAGACGTATCTTGAAGATTTAGACTTCTTACTAAACACACATAAACAAATTAGATTTAACCAGAGGATGGATAGGTTATACCTAGACATTGATTGGGGTTCAGTCAGAGCTGGTGAATATATTATTATTGATTGTTTTAGAACAGTTGATCCTAATGATTTTTCAAGAGTATATAACGACTCTTTTATTAAACCATACCTTACTGCATTGATTAAACGTCAATGGGGACAAAACCTGATGAAGTTTCAAGGAGTAAAACTTCCAGGTGGAGTTGAACTTAATGGTAGACAAATTTATGAAGATGGACAAAATGATTTAGACAAAATCATAGAGAAAATGTCCAACACTTATGAACTTCCTCCACTTGATTTCATCGGATAATGGCATTAAATCCTTTTTTCTTACAAGGTTCTCAAGGAGAGCAAAGTCTTGTTCAAGACTTAATCAACGAACAGTTGAGAATGTATGGTGTCGAAGTTTATTACTTACCGAGACAGTATGTTACCAAAAATAAAATAATTCGTGAAGTAATTACGTCAGAATTTAATCAGTCGTATCCCATTGAGGCATATGTTGATAATTTTGATGGATATGGAGATAATACCGTTCTCTTATCAAAATTTGGTGTTCAAGCAACTAATGAATTAAAGTTAATTATTTCTCAAGAAAGATTTTCAAGTTATATTACACCATTAATTAAAAATTTACCTAATATTGAACTTGCAACACGTCCAAAAGAGGGAGATCTAATTTATTTTCCACTTGGTGATAGACTTTTTGAAATTAAATTTGTCGAGCACGAAAAACCTTTTTATCAGTTACAAAAAAATTACGTATACGAATTAACTTGCGAACTGTTCAGAGGAGAAGATGAAATTCTGGATACTGGTGTTGAGGAAATCGATGATACCTTCAATGTGGAAGGAAATATCAGATCTCTCACACTTGTCGGATCTGGATCCACCGCAACCGCTTTCTCTGGAAGAATTATTAGTGGTGCCGTCAACCAAATTATCGTTACCTCTAGAGGTGAAAAATACAATCATCCACCCACTGTTGCGATTTCATCTGCACCTACCGGTGGTACCCGCGCCACAGGAATTTCAACCTTACGTAACGACATTGTTAATTGTGATGGAACTTTAATTGGAGAGAAAGTACAAGGTGTCTTCATTGTAAATCCTGGAGCAGGATATACTGTGAATCCAGGTATAGTATTCGTTGGAGTCAGTACTAATCCTGGAGTTGGTGCTGCTGCCACCACTAGGATATCCGACAATACGGTTGGTATTGTAACTATAAGTGATGGTGGTGGTGGATATGTATCTGCACCAACAGTTACATTCAGTAGTCCTGGAATTGGAACAACTGCACAAGGTGTTGCAGTTGTCTCTGCTGCAGGAACAGTCTCTGCAATCTATCTAACAAATGCTGGTGCTGGATATACTGTAGCACCCACTATTACCCTTTCTGCTCCAGATTTAAGCGGAAGTGGAGACTTTATACCTACAGAAACTATAACCGGTTCTACAAGTGGTGTTACTGGAATTGTCAAAACTTGGAATTCTGTTACAAACATTCTTACATATTCTAATGTTTCTGGTGACTTTGTTGCTGGAGAGACAATTACAGGATCCGAAAGCAGTGCCTCTTATAAAATTAGAGTCATAGAGGATGATAATACTGTTAATAATTATCCTGATAATGATGAAATTAAACTTTCTGCTAGGGATGGAATCTTAGATTTCTCAGAATCTAATCCCTTTGGGAATCCTTAACCTAAATAAACATAACTAAGGCAATTGTATGTTTGAATACTTTTACCATGAAATTCTGAGACGAACGATTATTTCGTTCGGAAGTCTTTTTAATGGAATTGAAATCAAACATTTAGATTCCAATGGAAGTGTTGATGAAGTCATCAAGGTTCCTTTAGCATATGGGCCTACTCAGAAATTTTTAGCAAGACTTGAGCAATCGGCAGATCTTAATAAACCCACATCGATTACTCTCCCAAGAATGTCGTTTGAATTCACGGGACTTCAATATGATGGTACTAGAAAAGTAACTACAACTCAAACCTTCAAATCACAGAGCGTAGGTATTGCAACTGCAATTAGAAAAACCTACATGCCTGTGCCCTATAACATGTCATTTGAACTATCTATTTTCACTAAGTTGAATGATGATATGCTTCAAATAGTTGAACAAATTTTACCATATTTTCAACCAGCATACACATTATCTGTAAATCTAGTTGATACTATTGGGGAAAAAAGAGATATTCCAATAGTTATTGAAAATGTAACAATGCAGGATGATTACGAAGGTAATTATAATACTAGACGCTCCCTTCTTTATACAATAAGATTCACTGCAAAAACATATATCTTTGGCCCTGTTGGAGATACCTCAACGGCGTCCAGAGATCTTATCAAAAGAGTTCGTGTTGGATATGTTCAAGACGATTCTTCTACTCCAACGAGAGATCTTACTTATACTGTTACTCCAAGAGCAACAAAAAGTTATACAGACAACGTTGTTACAAATCTTTCAGAGGACGTTGGAACTACCACCAATATTCTTCAAGTAAATGATTCTTCTGGAATATCAGAAAATACCTTCATTGTAATTAATAATGAGTCTATCTACGTTGATAGAAAAGAAGGTAATACTCTGTTTACTAAGAGAGGACAAGACGAGACTATTGTAGGATCCCATGTTCGTGGCACAGCAGTTAATCTAATTACAGATGCTGATGATGCTTTAATTGAAATTGGAGATGACTTTGGATTTGATGGTACAATCTCATGAGTTTTGATAGCTTAAATGAAGCATTTGATGTATCCAGTGAGATTGTTTCTAGTGAACCTGAACAGATAAAACCTGTTCAAAAAGAAGTTGATGGAATTAAAACAGACACTAGAAAAGATTATGAATACACAAGAGGTAATCTTTATTCTTTGATCGAAAAGGGGCAAGAAGCAGTTAATGGAATACTTGAACTTGCACAAGAAACTGAGCAAGCAAGGGCATATGAAGTTGCAGGACAATTGATTAAGAGTGTTGCTGATGCAACTGATAAACTTCTTGACTTGCAGAAAAAACTAAAGGATGTTGAAGAGGAGTCTAATTCCAAAGGCCCTACAAATGTAACAAATGCACTTTTTGTTGGTTCTACAGCAGATCTCGCCAAACTTTTAAAGCAGAATAAGAAAGAAGATAAATAAACTATAGGGTGAGAAAACCCAAAGTAATCTTACTAATATTTTAATGGCGCAGGCTGAAGATAAAAATTTGCCATCACTTGATGACTATCTTGTAGAAGGGGATTTGCCCTCTGTAGAAGATTATATTGAGGTAGAAGAGGAAAAAGTCGAAGAAAAAATAGAAGAAGCAGTAGAACCAGAAGTTGTGGAATCTACTGTAGATCTTACAGAAATTTTACATCTTATCAGTGATGTTAGGAAAGATATTCCTGAGATTCCTGAAGTAAGATATTATGATGATCAACTTGAAGCACTTTGCGAAGTAATTGATCAGTTAAGGGAAGATATTCCTGAGGTTCCCGAAGTAAAATATTATGATGACGAACTCGAAGCAGTTTGTGATCAAATTGATCAAGTAAAAGAGTTTATCGAATCAAAAATCGATGAACTTCCAGAAGTAAAATATTATGATGAACAAGTTCAAAATATTGAAGATAGAATTGATTCTGTTATTCAAGAGGTAGCAAATCTTCCTGAACCAAAGTATTATGAAGATGATTTACTCTCAATCAAAGAAGATATTGAGAGGGTAAAGGAATCTATCCCCAAGTTCCCTAAATGGGTAAATGAGGTTAATGAAGTTCCAGATTTTTCCTGGATCGGAAAAACATTTAGTGTTATTGATGATGACTTTGTAAAAGTCAATGATACTATCGATGGTTTAAGAGGAAAAGTTCAATTTGATATAGAACAACTCACCGAAAATGTAGAGACAAAATACTTTAATAATTCAATCAAAATTGAATCAAACATCAAGGATCTTGATGATAAAGTAAATGTTCGCATAGACGAAGAAAAAGACAAGATCTGGAAAGAATTAAGATCTTCATCCATGAAGATCTGGGAGTATCATAAAGAGTTTAAAGATGATGATCGTAAA
>Ga0163111_10000230_pt1 | contig 33517 bp, 30 predicted proteins | sample CRUFie1St18metaG_FD_109645 | JGI IMG/M metagenome (GOLD analysis project Ga0163111, IMG submission 109645) | Marine microbial communities from the Costa Rica Dome - CRUD Field 142mm St18 metaG | ecosystem: Environmental > Aquatic > Marine > Oceanic > Photic zone | place: Costa Rica: the Eastern...
AAAAATTATGAATTATTTATATTATTTTAAAATAATATAAGTAATTAAAATATTAATAAAATTTTTTATAAATATTTTAATGAATGTTTGTACAATAGACTGTAATTCTCTTATTTGTACAAATAAACAATAATAATATTATAATAAATAATTTAAATTTATAAATCTTATATAATATAAAATATTTTATAAATTTTTAGTATTATATAATATAATGAAAATAGTAAATTTCAACAATGTTAAATTTATATTAGGTCAAAATGCTCAAGAAAATTGGAATATATTTGATGAAGCAAAAAAAGAAAATGAATATTATATTTGGTTTCATTTGAATAATTTTCCATCGGGATATGTAATAATGTATTCAACATTATCAGATATATCAAATAATATAAATGAATATTTATTATTTGGAAGTAATTTATGTAAAAACAATACGAAATATCGTAATGTACATAATATTAAAATATGTTATACATCTCTATCTAAATTAAATAAAACAAAAAATATAGGAGAAATTATTGTAAAAGGTAAAAAAAAAATTATAAAAATTTAAAATCATAATTTTTTTTCAATTTCTTTTTTATCATTTTTTATCTGATCTGAAAGAAATTGTTTATTTCTAATATGTTTGCTAGAATAAATATTATCATTATTTTGATATTTTGAATTTTTTTTTCGTTCTCTATTAGAATTATATTGTTGTTTATCAGGCATTTTTACAAAAAGACAACAATATAATTATTAATATTTTTTTATTCCTTTTTTTTTATAAATTTTTTCGTTCTTCTTCTCTTTCTTTAATAGCATTTTCATTAATTTTATCAGGTACATATTCATCACTAGGTGTATCTATTTTTTCAATAAAATTTATATCAGCATAATTGTACATTTGTCTCATACCACCAGAGCCTTTAGTTGATAAATCATCAGATGTTTGATCTAAAAAACTATAATTATCGGAAGTAATATTAGAATTAGAATTGAATGAATCTAATATAAATGCACTAGGTTCTTCTTTGTTACATGTATTTTTAATATTATTTTCTACAATAGAAGGTTTAAAATATTCCAGTATATCTGTTCCTAATATTGTTTTAAAATTTTCTTTTAATAATAATAAAGTTGGAACAGATGAAATATTTTTAGGCAATAAAATTTCTTCATTATTTTCAGTAACAATATAAGTTTTAGAATTTTTATTAATTCTTTTATCTATACACAAGAAATGGATTTTTTCTAACAAATTAGATTTAGTTAAAATTGATAACAAATTTCTACAATGATCACAATAATTACTATAATACAATATAGAACTCATTCAATATATTAAAACAATGAAAATAAATCATTGAATTTAACATAATTAACATATTTAAATTTATAAAAAAATTGAAAATATTATTAAATATATTAAATTATTTAAAATTTATTTATAAGTATCTATTAATAACTATGTCTATTAATGTCACCAATTTACAGGAAAAAAATAATATATTAACATTTACAATTTCTAATATTGATGTATGTTATGCTAATTCTATTAGACGAATTGTATTGTCACATATTCCCAGTGTAGTATTTAAACCATCATATGAAGATAATAAATTAGATATTTTAAAAAATACCTCAAGATTCAATAATGAAATTATTAAACAACGGTTAGGATGTATTCCTATTTTTATGAATGCATTTGATAATGAATTAAATGTAGATGATTATATTGTAGAATTAGATGTAACAAATACAACAAATAATATTATTTATGTAACATCTAAAGATTTTAAAATTAAAAATGTAAAAAATGATAAATATTTGTCTGAAGATGTAATGTATAAAATATTTCCACCAGATACTATTACAGGTGATTATATTGATATAATTAGACTTCGTCCTTTATTAGGAGAAAAAACAGGTGAAAGTATAAAATTGATTGCAAAATTAGGTATTGATAAAGCAGTTAATGATGGTATGTATAATGTAGTTTCAACTTGTAGTTATGGTAATACAGTAGACCCAATAGCGGCAGATGAAGAATGGAAAAATAAAGAAGAAAAATTGAAATCTTATTCTAAAAAAGAAATTGAAAAAATGAAAAAAGATTTTTATGCTTTAAATGCAAAAAGATATTTCAAAAAAAACAGTTTTGATTATATTATAGAGACTATAGGGATTTATAATAATTTTGAAATTGTTAAATATGCTTGTTCTATTTTGATTGACAAATTATTAAAATTTGATGATAAATTCAAATCAAGTGAAAATAGTATTAAAGAATCAGAAATATTATCAGAAAATTCATATGATTTAATTTTAGAAAATGAAGACTATACAATTGGTAAAATAATTGAATATAATTTATACAAAAAATATTTTGATAAAGAAATCATTACATATATTGGATTTTTAAAAAAACATCCACATGATAAATATAGTATTATTAGAGTAGTTTTCAAAGATATTATCAAAAATGAAGAAATCATTAGTTTTGTAAGTGAATCAATTAATGATAGTGTATTATTAATAAATGAAATCAAAGACAAATTTAAAGAATAAATTTAAAGAATAAATTTAAAGAATAAATTTAAAGAATAAATTTAAAGAATAAATTTAAAGAATAAATTTAAAGAATAAAAAAAAATGTATGTAATATTAATATAATTTTTTTTATATTTTTTATTTTTTATTTTTTTGTTTTTTAATTATTGTTAATATTATTATTTTCAGCAGCGCGCTCGCGATTAATAGAGCGACAGATAAATCTAGATAAATGTCTACAAGGACATAAGCATCCACATGAATAATTTTTTTGTTCTAAATTTATTTCAGTGGTATCAAAATAAACATCTAATTTATTTGGACGTTTTTTTTGATGTCTTGAACAACATCTACAAGTAGAAACCAAATCAAAAACATCTTTTTTGCTATATAATTTACCAGAATGATAAATATGATAATTTTTATTATAAATACCTAAATCAGTATTTTCAAATATATCAGAGATAGTATCATGCATAAATTCAATTTTAATTTTTTTTTGATACTGAATATATTTTTGAATGTTAAAAATGATAATATTAATAGCCCAAGAATAATTGATGTTCCAAATATATTCCCTAATATCATAGGGGATATATTTGAAATATGTGAACTCAAGAATAGAATGATTCATATATATAGTATTAGTATATATATGAAGGATTAATACAAATATAATAATATAATATATAGTTTCAATTTTTTTATGAACTAACAAAAAATGAAATTTATTTGTTGTATTTAGAATAATTAATAACATACATTTGTTGTGCGGGTTGTAAGCTGTTAAAATAATTAATTACAATTTTTTTATCAACATATTTATTTTCAAATTTAAGCGTATCATTATATAACTTATGTAAATTATACATATGAATTTTATATTGATGTGGATATTCTTTTAAAACATCAATTTTTTTAATAAAACATTGAACATAATTGTTGTATAAATTATTAGTATAATCATACAATTCATTTTTATAAGTTTGAAATTCTAATGAATGTTCTGGAAAATAAACTAAAAATTGATTAATTTTATTTTCTTTTTTTAAACAAAGATAATTATATTGTAATTTAGGTTGATTGCCTTTCAAAATTTTAACATTAACATAATTAGCATTTCTAATTTTAGTTCTAGAACCATTTTTGTTATATATATTAATTCCTAATATATAATAAGGACAATTAATATTATTATAATAATTATAAATATTCTCATACGTATCTATATTATATCTATTACAGTAACATAATGATTTAATATTATTAGTCTGTAGAAAATTATGAGTATTATAAAAATCAATATTGTAAATATTATTGCCAATATTTTGAATATTCATAACTTTGATCAAATATAAAGAATAATTTAAAACAGGTGAGACAATTCTATTAGACGGATGTTGAATAACAAATGAAAATGTTAAATTTTTATGGGAATTCAACATAGATAAATTGAAATCAATAGAATAACAAATATCATAAAACATTTCTTTAAAAGTTTTATTATTATAAAATGTATTATTAGCACCAACAGTGCTTCTAGTACAAATTTCCCACGATTGTAAATAATTGTCATAATATAAATTAATCATAGTTCCATCAATAAAATCTTCAGCATAACACTGTTCAATAGTATTATATTCTTTAAAAAACTCATAATTTACAGATTTAGCAGGAGCTAAAACTAATAAATTATCATCATTATCAAAAATAATAGATCTTAACCAAGAATATTTTAATTGATCTTCATTAGATAATTTATTATAATTTTCTTTATTATATTTAATGATTTTATATTGTCTTGATTTATAATCAATATTATTTGTTGTATATAAATTTTTATCATGTAATAATTGGTTTAAATCTAAATTAATTGAATATTCAATTGAAACCATTAATGGTAATATATAAAATATATAATAAATATTATATTATATCTTTAACTTATTTATAAATAATATTTATTTGATAAATAATTATATAATATAATATTAATTAATGAGTATTAATATGGATAAAAGTAAAAATAATATTAATTTACAACTAGGTGATATTATAAAAATAATATCACCCTATAATGATAGATATCATAATAATATATATTATATAAAATATATAGATTTTGAAAAAGTTGTTTTATTGAATGATGTAAATGAATATACTTTAGAAATTTCAGAAGATAAAAAATTAAAAGAAGAATCGATTGAAAACATAATATTATTGCATAGAGAAGAAGAATCAAGTTTTTGTAAACAAAATAATTTAGTTGTAAACACATATATTTCAATATATTTCAATAATGAAGTTCCTTATATATTAAATGGTAAAATAACAAATATAGAAGAAGATATGATAGAAATAACGAGTATACCAGATAAAACAGTATATTATATAGATTTTGCTTATAGTGGAATACCATTAAATTTAAATATTGAAAAGATAGTAATAAATGAAGATTTAATAGAAAAACCAGAAGATTTAGATATTGAATCAAATGAATCAAATGAATTATCAGATGATTTAAATACAAAATCGAAATCTTATGAAATAGATAATGAATACAATATAAAAGAAAATATAAAATTGGATAATGTGGATAATGAATTTAGATCATATGATAATTATGATTATAAAGATAATATTGTAAAAGATACTAATACGATAAAATTAGGATCAGATGTTGATAATATAGAATATATAGTAAATGTAGATGAATCAGAAATCAGATATGATTTGGAAAAACAAATAGATGATTATTATGATAAACATATAAACATATTACCAATCATGGAAAGAACAGATAAAAATATAAATTTGATAAACAAAGATATAATTAGATTTAAAGAATTAAGAAATATTTATTCAGAATTTGATATAAATAAATATGTTAAAATCATAAAATATTTTGATGATAATTATAAACCATTAATAGATAATAATTTAATTAATTTAAATAAAGAAATAGAATGGATTATACCAGTATGTAATAATATAAATACATTAATAAATGATGAAGAAAATGATTTGGATTCAGATGAAAATTTAGAAATATACAAAATGGGTAAATTTTTGGAAAATTTATTATCTGAAAATAACAAATTTTATGATAAAACAAAACAATTGTACAATTATTATAATTATGCAAAAAACAATTTAAACAATTTGAATGATAATAAGATTCCAAAAAAATATACTAATAACGATAATATAGTGACTGTTAATGATAACATAAATATAATGTTAAATAATTATGATGATTATAGTAATTATGTAGTAAAAAAGAATACAATTGTAAATGATAATTTTTATTTTCAAAATGCAAATACAGGTTTAACTTGTTTAGAATCATATTTCAACAAATCAAAAAAACGATTTAAAACAGTTCCATTAGTAGATAATGATACAATATATGTAAAAGGATTTATAACACTTCCACTATTTTATTATTTTTATTCATTAAGAAATAATGATTATACAAATTTATTAGATAAAAGTAATTTGAGTTCAATACAAACAAATAATAATAATTTATTGAAAAAATCAAATATAAGAGAATATTTATATTCTAAAACAGATTTTGTAAAAAATGTTTCAATAGATAATATTCAAAATGATAAATTATTCGATAAAATCAATTATTTTTATTTTGATGAAAATATTAATTCAAGTAATAATTATTTGAATTTATTGAATTTATTTATACCAAACAATAATAAAGTAGTTTCTTATTTAAAAAATAAATTTTATATTTTAAATTATAATGATTTTGTTGTAAACCATCAAGGTTATAATATTGATATGTATAATATAAATATAAAAACATATAAATTAATAAATAAAATAATTACTGAAAATATAGAATATTACAAAAAATCATATGAAAAAAACAAAAATATTTTTAATAATTATATAAGATATACTTCTTCAAAATTAATAAATAAAGTAGAAAAAGATAATAAATTTGTAGTTTTATCATTTTTAAATAATGAAATAAAAAAAGACATTTTTGAAAATTATAAGATAGATGTAAGTAATAATATATATAATGATTATGAAATATTAAACAAAATATATGAATTAGATGATGGTGATTTTTTAAATAGTAGTATTAATAAAAATAATTCAGATTTAATTGTATCTAATTTGTTAGATAGTTATATAAAAAAATTAAAAAAAACTGACAAATTAGAAGAAGAATCATTAAAAATAGAAGATTTGTCAGATGAGACTTATAAATCTATAGAAAAAGAAATAGAACCTAATATTGAATCTACTGAAATATTAACTGCTACTAATAATACTAATTGTCATAAATATGTAATTAGTAAAAAATATGGTAATATTGAATCATTAATAAATGATAATAACAAAAAAATATTTTTTGATAAATATTATGATAAAACACCATATCATATAATAAATAATTATAGTTCTGAATTAACTACTATGGATTCTTACAATTTTGTAAAATTTTTGAAAAAAGAATTAATCAATAATTATAATATAAATAAAAATATAGCCTTAAGAGAAGCAAAAGCTATTTATAATAAGAAAAAAGAAATAATTGATGGTGATTATGCTTTATTTTTAAATTCAGAAAATAACAAAAATTATATATATATAAGACAAAATAATATATGGGAATTAGATGAAAAATTCAAAAATAATTTTCATATAGATTCAAATTTTATATTATGTAATACTATTGATAAATGTAACTATAATAATGATAAATGCACATCAAAATCCGATATACAAAAAAATATAAATGATAAACTTATTAATCAAATATTAGAAAATTTTAATTTAGATTATAATATAAGTGTAGAAGAAATAAAAGAAAACATAAATAAAACATATAATAATGCTAAAAACAAAATTAAAAAAATTAATAAATACAAATATAAAACTAATAATTCAATTTATGATCAGAATATTATAGATAATGAAAAACAAAATGAACTAAATATTGTTTCGCCGTACAAATATTTATGTGAATTAATTATTTCACAAAAAGATCTAGTAAAAAAATATAATAATATAAAAAAATTTTGTATTAATTTTGTAAGAGAACATTATGAAAATGAAAACAAATATTGGTTATATTGTAAAACTACTAATAATAAATTAATTCCAATATTTTATTATAAATTAGCTAATGCATTTTTGAATAATGAAAATTACTCTTTAGTATTAGATAAAATATGTGCTGAACAAGGAACTATAAGTGATGATAATAATTATTGGGTTGATAAATATAGTGGACATATTATAAAACATATAGAATTTTCAGATGATTATATAGATGAAAGCAAATTGAATAAATTAGAATATGATATAAATATAAGTGTAAAAAATAATGAAAAATTAGATAAAGCAGAAAATATAGTTCAGGTAATTATTAAAGCAATGAGTAATTTTATGAAAATTAATTTAGAAAATTATAACGAATTTATAATAAGAAATGTTATAAAATTACAAAATAGTTCTATTCCTTCAAAAAAAATGTATCAAAAAAAAATAGAAACATTGTCCGCCAAAGAAAGTAAAGCAAAAATTATGCCTAGTTATGAAGAGTTATATGATTCTTCTCTTATATTATTTACATTGGCATATATATTAGTTTCTATTCAAATATCAATACCACAAATAAAATCAAAAAAAGTTTTTCCAGGATGTATCAAATCATTTTCAGGATATCCAATAGATGGAACACAAAATAAATCAGGTTTAATATATATAGTATGTGTAGCAAACAAAATAAAATCCAATATTAAACCATGGAATTCCATAAACAAAACAAATGAAGCTAATTTATTAAAAAAATTAGAAGTTATTATTGATAAATATTTAATTAATAACAAAGAAATAATTGAATTGACTATAAAAAAGAAAGAACATTTATTAGAAACTAAAGATAATATAAATGATGAAGTTAATATAGAAAATTATAATTATTTTTATCCACCTTTAAAAGATATTGAAATGAATTTATCTAATTTATTACCTATAAGATATGATAATTTAAAAGAATATATAACAATTATAAAAAAAAATGATCAAGATGATATGATTGAAACAATTCAAAGTAAAAATATATATTTATCTGGAGCAATTATTGACTCCATACAAACAACTGTTAAAAAAAATAATATTATATTAAGTGATTATATATTAGAAAATTCTTGTTGTAATAGTGATAATAATACATTGAAATTTTTTGTAAATAAAGATTCTAATATTGTAAGATATAATAATATAATTAATGACTATTCTATATTTTATGATAAAATAGTATCACATAATAAATCTAAAATTTTGTACTGTAATATAAATACTCGTCCCAAAAAAATTGAATTATCTAACAAATTTGATGAAATTATAATATACAAAGCATTTATATATTATTGTAATTTTGAAAATAATTTATCTATAGATGATGAGTTGAAAAAATTGTGTTATGATAAACCTGATAAATTTGATAAAACCGTTGATATATATGAAAAAATAGAATATTTAAAATCAATTGGTAAAATTTATTCTTACGATAACTTAATTGATTTAATTCAATACATTTCTAAAAATAACATAATTTATAATTATAATAATAACAATATAATTGATAATACTAAATACTTACACGATATTTTATTGAATTATAATGAAAAAATATCTTATAATATATTTGAAGATGATTTTATGAAAAAAATATTAGTTTTATTAAATAATTATGATAATAGTATTGATAACTCTACTAATAAAGAATTAAGATCTATAAAAAATTACCTAGGTAATTTTAATGACAATAATAAACAATATGTTATAGAATTCATGAAAACATATTCTAATTTAAATAAAACACAAATTGATAATTTCAATAATAATATTCAATTTAAATTTGATGCTAATTTTATAAAAATATTCAAAAATTATATATTTTCATTTGTTAACATTTTACCTAATATTATAAATAATGGTAATACTACTATTGTTCCAAAACATTGGAATATATCTGAAATTCATAAAAATGATATAAAAACTATAATTGAAAGATATTACAAAAATTTAAATAATTTAAATGAAGATAATTGTAAACAATATATAAATATTATATATGAACATGTTAAAAAAAAAAGAGATATTCTGATAAATATAATTGATAATATATTTTATATTCAAGAAAAAAATATAGATAACAAAACTATATCATCTATATATGATAAAGATTTTGTATCTTATATTTTCAAATTTGTTGTTTATAATTTTATAAATATTTATATAAATATTTTAAATGATGATAAAATAAAAAGTAAAATAATTAGCTTACCCGAATTTGATAATCAAAAATTTTATAAAATTATTTCAAAAATAATTTTTACATTTGTTGATATGTTTTATGAAACATATAATCTTATTAATCATAGTTATAGTAAACTTAAATCTAAAATTAATACTGCTAAAGAAAAAGAAAAAGTATTAATCACCGACTTTTTAAAAAATTTAACAGATGAAGAAAGAGAAATTGAAAATATATTTAAAAATAATAAACTTGAAAAATGGTCTGTTGGATTACAAAAAGGTATGACACAATATGTTAAATCTAATTATGATTTAGAAAAAATGAATTTAGAAAAACAATTAGAATTAGAAAATAAACTCAACAAAATGGATAATGTAAGTCAAATGAATATTGATATTTATAAATTTGATTTTATGGAAAAACAATTACAAGATGAAATGATAGATAAAGAAGAATATACTATGAATAATGTTCCTGATGATGATAATTATGACGATGAAATATTAGATACTAATGATGATGGAGATATTTATAGAAGATGAAATGTCTGAAATGTCTGATATTGATGATTTTTAAAAAATAATAATTATATTGTAATTTTTTGTATATTTTAATATAAATTTTATTATAAATTTATATTATAAATGTTTGATAAAAATACTATATTATTTATAAACAATAATAGAACTTTAGTTTCTATTGTTATATTTTTGTTTTTATTTATTTGTATTTTCTATATGAAACCTAAATTCTTATTTGATAAAAATGATGCTCCTAGAAAATTTGGATTAGGATATAGACATACTACCGTTTTACCTTTTTGGTTAATTATTATTATATTTTCTATTTTTTCTTATTTTATTGTTACTTATTTAACATCTATTTATAATATCAAATTTTAAATTGTTTTATTATCTTTTAAAATTGATACTAATTATATTTATTTACCAAATTTAAAAAAACATGTTTATTGTTTGTATATTTGCAACATCGCTATTGATTGATATCATTAATATCCCATATGATAAAGGTGCTAACATTAAAGGTTCAAAATATGCATTTAAAGAATTAGAAAATGATTTGAACTTTTTACCAATACATAAAAAACATATTATAAATAATAAAAATAATTTTCGTGATTTGTTTGATGAAGGGTTTTTCAACATATATAATTCATTAGATTGTAATAACTTTCCTTTGTGTATTGGAGGTGATCATACTGTATCATTAGCTAGTATTTTTGCTGTTAATGAATATTGTTTGTATAAAAAATATAATTTAGGAGTTTTATATTTTTCAGCTAATACTGATATGAATACTATTGATACTTCACATACTTTAAATTTACATGGTATGATTGTTTCTATTTTATGTGGTCACGAATTAAACCAATTATCATTCAGTAAATTTTTATATACATCGCAATTTGCTTATTATGGAACACGGGATATTGATAATTTAGAATTTCAAAGATTACAAAAATATAATATGTTGATTCTTGACAATACAAAAGAATTAAACAATTGGTTAAAAAATTTTGATTATGTGCATTTAAGTTTAGATATGAATTGTTTTGATATTAATGATTTTTGCGGTGTTAATAATCCAGTTTATAATGGACCTAATATTGATACTATTTATATAATGCTTGATATTATCAAAAAATCTAATAAATTAATTAGTATGGATATTGTTGAATACAATCCAATTATAGAAAAAAATAATAATATAATTACAAATGTTTTAAAGAAATTATTAATTTGAAATGATGAAAAAATTTAAACACACAATATATTATAAAATTCCTACTGAAGTCAGCATTCAAAATATTCATAATGTTAAAAATATTCATAATGTTCAAATATATATAAAATAATAATAATTTTATAGATATTTTTATTAACATATTATTTTTTATATTATTAAAATTTTTTTTATCTATTCTGATATTTTATCATATTCTTGTAATATTGATGTTTTAGATTGATTACATGATGAATTTATAATATTGTTGTAAGTTACTGTTGATATTATTATACCTGATAAAAAGAACCAAACAAATCTACCTACTGAATTTTTTATTACTATCAATTTATATATCTCCATTATGGATTTTTCCATATCAGGAGTTGTTTTTTCTTTAATTATATTTGCCTTTTCCAATTGATCAATAAATTCACTGAACCATGTTGGTTCTTCATCCAATTCATTTATGAAAATTGATTTATTTGTTTTCATATTCAATATTGCTTGTAATACATTTTGATCTTGTGAATCTTGTGAATCTTTTTTTAATATATTTTCAAATAATTTTTCTATTCCTAATAGTTTTATTACAAAATATCCTAAGGTATTAGAAAATGGACGATGCCAAGTATCAAATACTAGTAGTATAGAAAAAATTGAACCAAATATAAATAACCATGGAAATAATGTATTTAAGATAAGTGTATAAAGATTAATATTATCATTTGGACATATTGATTTTGATATATTATAATTTATGAAAAAAGAACCCAACAAAATTAATACACAATAACCAAACAAAAATAATTTATGTGTTTTAACTTGATCTATTTCAACAAATGATGTTGAACTTACTATAACAAATATTTGTAAAAATAAATATGCTGATGATATTACAAAAAAAAATGTAATTGCTATCATTGGTGATAAATTATCTTTATTACTATAAAATTCATTTGCGTCATCCGTAATTGTATTTAATTGTCTAGTTACATCTCCTTGAGTAATTTCTAAATTATCCATATCTTATTATATTAATATATAAATTATTATTATTAATTTATATTTTACTTAAAAATATAAATATTTTTAACTATTATATTATTAATTATATATTATGGATTATTTGAATAAATTTAATAATAGTAAATTTAAAAATAATAATAATAAAGATTATAGTTTAAAACCTAAATTAGTTCAGGATCATACAAAAGATTTTATTAAAAGTGTATTAATAAAATCTAATAAATATAAATTGAAATATTATTCTTATTACTATAATATTGTTTTATTTACAACATTTATTAGTATTTTATCTTTTACATTATATTATCGTTATACATATGTTAAAAAAAAAAAATTAGATAATAATTATAAAAATAATTATTACATTATGAATAAATTAATTAATTACAACAAAATAGCTGCTGCTAACACTAATATTAATAATTATAATTTTAGTGATAAAAATTATTATAATAATATAGAAGTAGATTCTAATAATAATATTAACAATAATATTAACAATAATAATAATATTAATAATATTAATAATAATAATAATTATAATAATATTAATAGTATTAATCATTGACTTTCAATTAAAAATAATATTTTAATTATTTATAATTAAAATGTCTCAATCTATTGATATTGATAATTATTTAGAAAAATATACACAATATTATGAATTAAAAAAAAAATATGATGATTATAAAAAAAAACTATTAACTTCACACAAAGATAAATCAAAATCTAATATTACTTATAAATGTATTAATTGTAAACAAATAGGTGGAACTTTATTTGAAAATAAAAAAGATTATTTCAAAGTTATATGTGGTAATACATCATCACCGTGTGATTTAAATATCAATATTACTAAATTTAAAGTTACAAATATAAAAGATAGAATTTCAGAAATACAAAATGATATAGATGTTTTAAAAAAACAAATTATTATTTTGAAATTAGATTACATGTTTGATTATATTACAAATGATGAATCTATTCAAAAATTCGAAAAATTGAAAATAGAACTTAATAATTTATATGATATTTATAATAAATTATTAGATAATTTAAATATTATTACTAAAAAAAATATTAGTTATTTAAATACATTAGAAGAAAAGCAAATTAATTTAAATGATTATATTGATAAATATAAAAAATTATGTGATATGTACAAAAGTACTAGACAAGGCATTTATAAAAAAGAAGCTATATTATTATATATTAATAATATTATGAAAATAAATAATGATATTTTGAATTTCAAATATAATTCAATATTTATTGATAATGATAATAATGAAAATATTGTTAATTTTAATAAATATACAATAGATCAATTTGAAATTTATTCTAAATAAAATTATTAAGTATTTAAATTTTTGTAATATATATTATATAGCAATAATATATATGCCAAATAAAAAAAATAATAGTTTCAAATTCCAATCTAAAATTATTAATATTAAATTTTTCTTAATATCATTTTTGGTTGGTTTGTTTTACATATATTTTTTTGATGATAAAAAAATTGTTTATGTTTATCCCACACCACATAATACTAACAATGTACAATATGTTGATAAAAGTGAAAATTGTTATACTTACAAATTCAAAAAAACTAAATGTCCTAAAGATACTAATAAAATAAATACTATTCCTGTTCAATAATCTTAAATTTATTTATATATTATATATAATATATATATTATATATATGTTTGATAAAATTGGTTCTGGAGTTAGCCGTGTTCTTCATAATTTATTACATACACCTAGAGGTCAAATTGTACTATCTATTATTTTAGGTTTAGGATTAGCTACTATATTTAGAAGAGTTTGTAAAGGTAATGATTGTTTTAGATTTATTGGACCTGAACAAAATAATTTGAGAGATAAAATATTTAAATTTAATTCCGACAATGATAATAATGATGATTGTTATATTTTAAAAGAAGAATTAGTTAAATGTGATAATAATAAAAAAAAACTTGAATTTGCGTAATTATCAATTATAATTTTTAATTATATTTAATAAATATTATGAATAATAATATTACATCAATTGATAATTTACCTAACTCTAATGTTAATAATAATATTGTACAACAACCTAATATTCCACCTGTTCTTAATATACCACAACAAGAAACACCACAGCAACCTATGTCACACATTGAACCACAACAACCTAATAATAGCCAAAATATTAATATGAATGATTATAATGAAATGATTTCACAGTTACAAAATGTTAATAATAATTCTACTTCTTTACCATCTAGAGATATACCTATTAATCCTACACAAGTATCTAATGATGTACAAGTTGATAATAATTATGTTCCACCACCCGCTAATACTATTGATAATAATTATATTAATAATCAAGAAACACCTGAAAATTTAATTGTTAAGGAGCAACAATTAAATGATTATTATAACTCTTTAGAACATATATATAATGAATTACAATTACCTTTAGTTATTACATTAATTTATTTTTTGTTTCAATTACCATTTTTTAAATTAAATTCTTTCAAATTTTTACCCTTTTTTCATAACAAAGATGGAAATTATAATTTAAAAGGAAATATTTTTATTAGCATTTTATTCGGCATTTCTTTTTATTCTTTTCAAAAAATTTTATTCATTTTAAATAAATAAATTATATTTTTTTTATATTTATTTTCATATTTTCAGCTAAATCTTTTACTAATACATCATTTTTGTAATCATTTATATATTTTATATCTTTTATACCCGATGACATCATTAATTTCATACAATTATAACATGGATAATGTGTTATATATGCTGTACAATCATTTGAACTTACTCCTCTTTTTGCACAATCCGCTATTGTATTTTGTTCTGCATGTATAGTTGCTATATTATGTTTATTTCCATTTTTATCTTCTTGTATTATTTTTTTATGTTCACATCCTGCTATATAACCATTATACCCTTGTGCTATTATTCTATTATCTTTTACAAATAAACAACCTACATTCAATCTATCACAAGATGACCTCGTCGCTGTTATTTCAACTATATTTTTGAAATATTTATCCCAATTTGGTCTTGGTATTGACATTGTATTTAATAAAATAATAATTTTAAGTTTTTTTTAAATTATTATTTTATATATATTTTTAAACAAGTTTATATTTAATTACTACTATTTACTCCTAATTTAAGTTGTAGATATAATACTGTAAGCGAACCATGTGAGGGGGTGTTCGATGGATTTGTACGATGATTGGAAAGCGTGCGTATAAGTAGATACTTACTTGGACCTCTAGGCGTCCATACTGTTGTTGTTCCATCATTATCCCAAGTTGCAGGACTATCCGATGATGATGCCCATTCAATGTGACTATCAGACGCAACTAATTCCCACGGACCAAAATTATTATTACTCGTATAGATTTCTATATCCTTACTATATTGAAAACTAGACCATTGATCATGTCCTACCTGACGATAACCACTACACCAAGTATTATTATCTGAAAATGTGAATATAAAGTCAGTATATTTTCCATGATTTGCACCAGAATGACTATTTACACTATGAAATGAGTTGGTACGACTAGCATCAGATGAAGGATTTCCAGCATTTATGATAGCGTTTCTCTTATCAGATGGACCATACTCTCCTCCCACGTACTCTTTTCCATTTCCTATACCCGGATTGTAATCTTTCAATTCTGAAATTATAGAACTTTCCGATGGCCATACCCAACTCATATCTGGTATATTGACAACTTCTTCTTCATTTGAAATACTTGATGCTTCATATGTATAGAATTGAATGAAACCTATTGATTTTAGTGTATTGTTTATCATAGGACATAGCACGCGGTATGAACTATATGCTACTTTATTAAAACTAATGTCTACCTCTGTTACCTCACGTGTCAACCATGGGTAATGTGGAGCCATCATCGGACCTATATCTGTCCATGTTCTACTAGTAATTTCCCCACTGTCATTAGAGCCTTGTATCTGCCATTTTCTAGGAGCATACTCGTCATTATTACGCGCTGTAAATACATATTTATTTAAGACAACTTGTCTTGGATATGTAATTGATACCCAATCATCATTAGCTGAATAAGCTGTCCAACCCCATTGATTATCTGTTGTAATAGGATCTGTATCAGGATTAGGATCTCTAAACGCATTCCAACCATCGCCATTATGCGATGACGAATGCTCAATTTCAAAGCCTGAACCGTCTGGCCAATCGTCATTTGTTGTAATTGTATTTTCTGATATAAAATATGGATTAGCTACTGGTGGTATTGGAACTACTGTAACTTTTCTACCTACTGTTATTGCTTTATTTCCTAAATTATCTGTTACATCATAACTTATATCATATATTCCTTCTAATGATGTATTTACACTACCTGTTACAACTACTTTATTTGTTATAACACCATCTATATTATCTAATGCACTATACCCTTGTTCAACATAATTATCATTTACAAACAATGATATTTCTGTATCACCCGATAATGTTATAACTGGTATTTCTAAATCTCTTTCATACTCTGCTGTTGGATAGTTATCTAATTTATATTGTCCCCATAATAACAAACTATGCAAATCATGATTTAAACTTAAGTCTAAATAGTTTTTTTTTGCGCCAGCTATATAATTTTCTAAAGTATTTTCATTATAGTGAGATAATTCTAATTTTAATCTATCATTATTATTTATGTCTCCTGTAAAATTAACATAATTTCTTGAAACATCCGCTGAATATACTATATTTGTGGATGGATCAGTATATTCTTCAACATTATCATATAAAGGATTAATCATTATAAGTTTTTTAGCATCATAATTAGAACTATACACTTTAATAGTGTCTCCCATTTTGTATATATATATATATATATATTATAACATATTTTATATATACAAAATATTATATATATGTTTTCATAAGTTTTTTATCAGATTATATTATTAAATTAGCTTTAATGTATATAACTGAACTAAGAGACTTCTGAACCTTTCCATGAAATAAACCTAATAGTAGCGCAATTATGTGCCTCTGCAACAAAACGCCAATATCTCGCGATTACACCGGACCAGGTGCATTCCACTGTATTACCCACTAAGTGGTTGTCCGGAGAAGAGCTCTGAAATACCTGTGTCCAATAGATTCCATCGTCAGAGTATTCTACGCGGAAGGAAGTCACCTTCTCATGAGCGACCCAATCCTTATCGTTGTAACGGAAGCCATCCATCATCCACGTATTGTCAGGACCCACGTCAACTATGACAGAACTGAAACCATTGGCGTTACAATGACCAGTTACTCTGCCCAAGTTGATGTACTCCCATGCACCATTATTATAATCTCCATGAATCACATTTTGATTCGTATATATAACATGATTGGGACCATTGTGATATGTGGTAACAAAATAAGAAGGTTTATCAGCGTTTGTCATCCAAGTTCCTTCGGGAAGCACTTGAGGAGCATCATCCGATGCACCTGTTTCTAATATTGGAAATTGGTTTGGTCCACTTGTATTACGAGCCCAATATAATAAATTATCCAACATTGTGTTTACATTTGAATCTAAAAGGTTTTTTTTTGTTTTTTTAACAAATTGTACTAAACTTAATGATGGGTCATATGTTTTACCCTCATATAATGTATTACTTACATCTACATTTGATATATCACCTATTAAATTTATAAAATTTCTAGATGCATTTGCTTGGTAATCAATATTTGTACTAGCATCAGTAAAACCCCCACTCATATCATAATAAGGATTAACCTTTAAAAACTGTGCAGAACTCATTATATATATATATAAATTATTTAATATATATATATAAAATATTTTGTATGTGTTTTCTATGAAACTGTTTCTAATATTGGAAATTTATTTTGTCCACTTGTATTACGAGCCCAATACAATAAATTATCCAACATTGTATTTGTATTTGAATCTAAAAAGTTTTTTTTTGTTTTTTTAACAAATTGTACTAAACTTAACGAAGGATCATATGTTTTACCTTCATATAATGTGTTACTTACATCTACATTTGATATGTCACCTATTAAATTTATAAAATTTCTAGATGCATTTGCCTGATAAATAATATTTGTACTAGCATCAGTAAAACCCCCACTCATATCATAAAGAGGATTAACCATTAAAAACTGTGCAGAAGTCATTATATATATACAAAATATTTAATATTTTGTATATTATACATATATTATATATATTTAATATATATTTTATATTAAATTTGATAAACTATATTTAATGTTTGCACTAAACCCATGCCATAAATGTGGTACAGAAATTGTAGCACCAGCTGTTTGCACACCATCAAAAGAGTATATATAATTATTGTTATTTGGTATCAATGGTGCTTAAACTACTGTAACTTTTCTACCTACTGTTATTGCTTGATTTCCTAAACTATCTGTTACATCATAACTTATATCATATATTCCTTCTAATGATGTATTTACATTACTTGTTATAACTACTTTATTTGTTATAACACCATCTATATTATCTAATGCACTATAACCCGGTTCAACATAATTATCATTTACAAACAATGATATTTCTGTATCACCCAATAATGTTATAACTGGTATTTCTAAATCTCGTTCGTATATTGCTGTAGGGTAGTTATCTAATTCATTTTGTCCCCATAATAATAAACTATGCAAATTGTGATTCAAACTTAAATCTAAAAAGTTTCTTTTTGCGCCAGCTATATAATCTTGTAAAGTATTTTCATTGTGATGAGATAATTCAAATGTTAATCTATCGTTATTACTTAAATCTCCTGTAAAATTAACATAATTTCTTGAAACATCGCCAGGATATACTATATTTGTAGATGGATCAGTATATTCTTCAACATTGTAATATAAAGGATTAATCATTATAAGTTTTTTGGCATCATAATTAGAACTATACACTTTAATATTATCACCCATTTTGTATATATATATATATTACAATATATTTTATATATACAAAATATTATGTATATAATTTTCAAATAAATTTAATTCTAGTTATTATTATTTACTCCTACTTTAAGTTGAAGATAACGAACTGTAAAACGCCCACCATCTGCATTACTTCCATGATTACTGACTACGCGCACTAGCAGATACTTACTAGGCGTTGTTGGTGTCCATAGAGTAGTAGTACCATCATCAGTGAAAGTCTTGTTCTCATTAAGTGAAATGTTCTCTTCATATTGACTGTGACTATCACTGGTGACAAATGACCATGGACCAAAGTTATTATCACTTGTATAGATTTCAATTTCTTTAATTAAGGAAGTATTGGTCCATGCTATGTGTCCACATTGACGGAAACCACTGCACCATGTGTTTGGATCTTCAAATGTAACTATGAAGTCGACATAACCATTATTAACTCCGTTTCCTATTGGTGTGTGATATGCTCCATCATCACTACTATCTCCTGTTCGACCAATAGGCATCCCACCATCATAACCATTCGCGACTTCGCGTCCATTACCAATATTAGAATGATAATCTTTCACTTCTGAAATTATAGAGCTATCCAATGGCCATACCCAACTCATATCTGGTATATTAACAACTTCATCTTCGCTTGAATCGCCTAACACTTCTAATGTATATAATTGGATATAACCAATTGATCGCTGCCCATAATGTGGAGCTATGTTGTCAACGAAAGGGCAAAATACGCGGTATGAACTATATGCCTCTTTATTATAACTAATGTCAACCTCTGTAATCTCGTCTGCTAACCAAAATGAATGTGGAGCCATTAATGAACCTATATCTGTCCATGTTCGACTATCAGGTGCGCCAACGTCATTAGAGCCTTGAATCTTCCATTTTTTCAGGTGGTGGTATTCATTAAAGCGCGCAGTTAAAAGGTACTTCTCCAAAATTACCTGTCTAGGATAAGTAATTGACACCCACTCATCATTGGATGAGTTAGTAGATGTCCACCCATAACCTGAATTAGGATTGTTAATTGAATCTCTGAATGTTTGCCAACCAAGGAAGTTACTATCATGGTAGGATGATTCTGCAATTTCAAAACCTGTTCCATCTGGCCAATCATCATTTGTTGTAATAGTATTTGCTGATGTAAAATAAGGATTAGCTATAGATGGTCTTGGAACTACTGTAATTTTTCTAACTAGTGTTATTGCTTTATTTCCTAAATTATCTGTTACATCATAACTTATATCATATATTCCTTCTAATGATGTATTTAGATTACTTGTTATAACTACTTTATTTGTTATAATACCATCTATATTATCTAATGCACTATAACCTTGTTCAACATAATTATCATTTATCAACAATGTTATTTCTATAGAACCTATTAATGTTATAACTGGAATTTCTAAATCCTTATCAAATATTTCTGTTGGATAGTTATCAAAATCATTTTGTCCCCATAATAATAAGCTATGCAAATCGTGATTCAAACTCAAATCTAAAAAGTTTTTTTTTGCATCTGTTATATAATCTTGTAAAGTATTTTTATTGTGATGAGATAATTCAAATGTTAATCTATCATAGTTATTTATATCACCTGTAAAATTGACATAATTTCTTAAAACATCTTCTGGATATACTATATTTGTTGACGGATCAGTATATTCTGGTACATTATCGTATAAAGGATTAATCATTATAAGTTTTTTGGCATCATAATTAGAACTATACACTTTAATAGTGTCTCCCATTTTGTATATATATATATATATATATTACAACATATTTTATATATACAAAATATTGTGTATATCAAAAAATAATATTTATAAATCATCTGTTGTAAGTGTATCATTCCATAACTTTACATCTGAAACTGGGATTTTATTAGCATTTAATGATGGATTATATGAACGGTCTGGTGGACCAATAAAGAAATCCTGATCAAGTGGATCAGCATAAGTTGATGTCGTTGTCATTGCATCACCATTAACTGTCATTGTTGCTTGTGCCCACCCGCTTCCATTGTTGTAGAATACTTTTAGATCTGTTGGTAAATCAGGTGCAGACTGTTCTCCTAAATTGAAGCGTTCTGAATTATATGATACTAGTATTTCGTATTCTGTTGGGGTTGTAGTTGTAAATGGAAAATGTGCAAATATTCTACCAGCTGGTGTCAATTGTGAGTTTACTCCTGAAATCCAATCAATATAAAATGCATCTTCAGCACCTGCATCTGGGTGATTAAAAGCCATGAGTCCATTTGGAGGCTGGTTTTGCCAATCACCATTTGCTGGTGTACGCACTATAAAATCCCATCCATCCTGTGTACTTGATGTTCGTTTAAAGTATATTGACCAATCGTGATCTGCGCTAAAACCACGCCATAAATGTGGTGCAGAAATAGTAGTGCTTGTTGTTAGCTCACCATCAAAAGAGTATACTGGAGTATAAACTGATAATGATTGTTCGTTATTTGTATTGCCAGATGCACCTGTTTCTAGTATTGGAAATTTATTTGGACCACTTGTATTACGAGCCCAATACAATAAATTATCCAATGTTGTATTTGTATTTGAATCTAAAAAGTTTTTTTTTGTTTTTTTAACAAATTGTACTAAACTTAATGATGGATCATATGTTTTACCTTCATATAATGTATTACTTACATCTACATTTGATATATCACCTATTAAATTTATAAAATTTCTAGATGCATTTACTTCATAAATAATATTTGTACTAGCATCAGTAAAACCCCCACTCATATCATAAAGAGGATTAACCATTAAGAAATGTGTAGAACTCATTATATATATATACAAAATATTTTACATACAATATATATGTAAAATATTACGCACCTAATAATTTATATCTGTATTTTTATAAACAACATTCATAAAATGTATCAATTAAATGATTCAAATTCATTTCAAATTTATTAATAAATGGTATATTATTAACATATTCTTTTACAAATAATTTTTCATCATCGTATAAATCATTAAAAGAAATATCATTATAAGACGAATCTTCATTACAAGATATATCATCATTATATAATTTTATTTCATTTATTTCAAAATTGTGTTCATCATTATCATAATGATTAATTACTAAATTATATAATTGATTTCTTACATAATCTCTATCTATTCTATTTTTTTCTAATAAATTATCTTCATTTAAACATTCATCATTAAGCTCTTCTTCGGGTTCTGCTTCTTCTTCAGCTTCTTCTATATTTTCATCAAGTTCAGAATTAGTTATATATATATAATGGAAAATTAAATAACATAAAAAATGTTAAAAACAATAATATTGTTGGAATCCAACTTAATATTTGTAAACCAAGATTACAAAATACTAAGGTTATCAAAGAAAATATAATTAATAATGTTATTTTAATTAATATATTATATGATTTACTTTTATTTGTATTATTAACAACCTGTAAATATTTATAATTTCTTTTATCAAATGAATTTTCTACATTAGAAAATATATCATACAATAAATATATTGTGACAAAAATTATATTTATTATAATTATATTTATACAAAATTTATTCATATATATAAATTACAAACATAATATTTTTATTTCATTTAATACATTTTCTAATTGATTTATTTTTTCTATTATAGTATTATTATTGTTATTATTGTTATTATTGTTATTATTGTTATTATTGTTATTAGATGATTCACTAGATATTTTGTTTTGTAATATTTCAATATATTTATCTTTTTCTTTATGTGCAGATATTAATTCTTTAATATGGTCTTGTTGTTTTTTAAGTATTTCAACTATTTGTTCATTATTTAATTCAATATGTTGACCATCTTGATTTAAAACAATTTTACCTCCATTATTATTTTCCATCATTTTTTTGCGTTCTTCTTCTATTTCTTTTATTTGTTTTAAAACATCTGGTTTGTTAGTTGGATCACCTGGTTCATAATTTTCTAATAACCCTTCAATTTTATTCATATAAAAATCTCTTATTTCATCATCTTTTACAAATTCTGCAACTGTTTTATCAGATACTTTTTGATATTTATTTTCTCCATTTTCTAATAATTTTTTTTTATCAAATGTATTATGTATATGAGAAAATACTAATATTGTTTTTTTTGGTTCTAATTGAACAAATGGAACAGTATAATTTTTTAAAAATTCTTTTTCTTCTGCTAATGAAGCATTATTATTATAACTATGATCTTTTAATAATTCTTTTTTAAATGCAAATGTTCCAGCTGTAGCATGTTGGGGCCCATATGGACCAAATTGATACATTATTTGTATGTGTTTAAACCATATATATATTTCACTTGCACCAGCACATAATGCTGATGGATGAGTTAATAACATATTAACAGCATGTGATACTCGTTCTGGTGGATAATAATCATCATCATCCATATAAACTATTATATCTCCTGTTGATTTTTCATGCATTATATTTCTTTTTTTACCAAGAGGCATTTTTTCATCATATTTAAAATATTTAACTTGTTCTATATCTTTAACTAAATCCTCTATTGGATCGCTGCCGTCATCAATAATAATCCATTCTAGCTTATCTTTTGGATAATCCTGATGATTAAAACATTTAATAGTATATTCAAAAAAAGGTCTTCTATTAAATGTTGGAGTACATATACTTACTAAAGGCAAATTTTTCTTTGATTTTTGATTTTTAGTCATAATAAAATCATAAATTATTACTTTTAAATCTTTTATATTTATTAAATTATTATTTATAATCTATATTTAATAATTTAATAAATATAATATACATTATAAATATATTATGTATAACTACATATTGCAGAGCACAAAGAGATATTATTATAAAAATTATTTATAAAATTATTGTTTTAAATTATTCATTAACAAAATTGTAAATAACTATTATTGCTAATATTGCAGACATAGTATATACAACTGTATTTGTATTATCACCAAAGATTAGCCTTTTATGTATATATAAAATTAAACCAGTACATAACATATATGTTAAAATTTTATATCTATTTTTCATTATTTTAAAAATGAAATGTCCACCTTTTGTGAAAGGAATAATAAAAAATATATACAACAACTCAAATATTATATATAATACTGTTATTCCCATAACAGCTGGTAATGTAGTGCAAGTTAATAATGTAATTATAACAACACAAATCAAATATAATGACTTTTTTAATAATAACAACAATTCAGATAAATCAATAATATTTTTTGATAAATAATTTAATGAGTTAATTGAATCCTTATCCTTTTTATTGTCTAATATCTGTTTAAAATCATTTGATAACTCATTACTACCATTTTTATCTGTTACTGAACATACCCCAAAAGCTAAAAATGTAAATAACAACATAATTCTCTTAGTAATGGGCAACTCAAATCCAAATATGGTACTTGAAACTGGTTTAAATGATTTTTTCTTTTGTTTACATGTTATCAAATAATTATTTAATAATGATTTTGATAATAGCCATATATTTAAAAACATAACAAATATTCCAATTCCAATAAATTTACTATTATGTTTTCCCTTATCATTTTTCTGTACATTTTCCGAAATATAAAAAACCACTACTAATACTAATAATATAAATAACAATTTTCTTACTGAAAATTTTGAACTTGCAGTAGTCAAAAAATCTTTTAATGGCTTGTATGTAACGCCATTTCTATCTACTTCTTTATCTATTCTGTAATTTCCAAAATCTTGTTTTTGAACATTGTTCAAATTATCGTAATCAAATGGATATAATAACATATTATACCATTTTTTCATACTGTCATTGTAAACCCTTTCATTTTTCATAGAATCTTTGCCTGGATTAATAGCGCTGTTAACACTATAAAAAAAAACAGCTAGTGTTATCAAGACGCATAATATAATAAATTTTTCAATTGTGCTCTTACTAAAATAATCTTCAAAAATCATGCCTTTATCTGTATTTTCATAGGAACCATCATCTGTTGGCTGTACATTAATACGTCTTGGTTGAATTACAGATGCTATAATAAGAATGATTGTTGTTAATGTACATATTGTTCCAGCTCCAATTAGTAAAAATTCTGACAACTTATCTGAAAATCTTAAAGCATTAAACAACATAAGTATATTATGAATCATAGATATTGTTAAATATATGATAATTAAAAACATAGAACATACTAAAGATACTGATACTAGAACAAATATTAATGGTATACCTAATGGCAATGTCACAAATAATATAGATGATAATAATTTATTTCTACTAATATATTTATCATAAATATGAGATATTTTATTAAAACACTTATTATATATATATCTATATGGTATCAATACATACAATATAACTATAACAATTAATCTGAAAAAATATTTTATACTTTCACTATCAAAATTTTTTTCTCCATAATCGATAATATTATATGGAAAAGGTCTATCAGTAGAATATGTACTATAAGAATCTTCTAGTATACATAAACGACCTTCACCTTTATTTAATATTGGATAATTAAATTCTTTTACATTAACACCACTCTTGTCACTCCCACCACTACCACCAGCCTGACTTTCTAATGTTTTAGCACAATTTTGATAAGGAAAATTTGTCAATCTTTGTCTAAAATAATAATCTATTAATGATATATTTTTTATTGTTTTATCACCTATATTGGAACATGTATTAGTTACATATATACAATTTGTTCCAGAACCATATTTCAACCAAAATTCTAAACAACATGATATTAATGCATGTATTAAAATACTTATTAACAATGATATTGCAATAACTATAAGATTTTTGTTTAATAGCGTATCTGTTAGATTATTTCTAATTGGGGATGTATTGCAAATAGGTATTTTTACATCTATTACAAAATGATAATATGGTTTCTTTCCACTTTCATTAAAATGATCTAAGCTGATTACATTATCTACATAAAGATCTATATCTTTTAAATCGTCTATATTAGCTAATATAATATAATTATTATCATAATTAGTATTTATATCATTTCCAGACATTGTATTAGTTGTGTCGATTCTGTATGTATCCTTAGTAAAATATATAGAATTAATTATCATTTTTTTGTATACAAAATATGTTTTAGTTTTGTTAACATTTGGTATTTTAGAATATAAATTATCTATCATATTTTGAATATGTTTTTGTATTTCATTACCTAAGTTCTTTATATTAGTACGAGTTGGTTTTGGAATAATTTGTAATGGATTCAATTTTGAATCATAGTTTCCAAGCGTTGTTTCCACCCATTCCTTATTAAATACACCGTCTTCATCACTAGTAATATCATCTTCAGTTTTTATATATTTTTTAAATTTATTATCTACTTTATTGTTCAATATATATATAAATTGTTTATAAATTTCATGATCAATTAAATTATTTATTCCGTCTATAAAATTTATTCCATTAATTTCGTTATAGTCAGAACATGAATTTATAAAATCCATAGTCTGTATTTCCGTAACTAAGCTACTATAGGTTGTATCATTATTAATAGTGATAGCTTTTTTCTCTATAAAATCATCATCATCCTTAAGATCCTGTTTATCAAACATTTTTTTTATTGTAGTTACAGAAATATTTGAAATATCATTATTTGGTAATTTTATTTTGTTTGGTAATGTAACATTATATTTTGTTTCCGTTTTGGTTGTGACATCGCTAGATGCTTCATCTATTTCAATAAATGGAAAAACACAATAACATCCATTGATCGTATCTAATACATTTTTACATTCTATTAAGCTATGTTTTTTATTATGTTCATATTTATGTTTTATTATTATAGATGCTACTATAGAATCTATAAATAAATTCTTTTCCGCATTATATTTTAGTTCCCAATCTTCTTTTAATATTCTAGAAGCATCAGTATTTTTTGTTCTATCATATGTTTTATCTGGTTTTATTATTGTTAAGTCTCCTTTTGTTTCACCTTCTAATCTAGTATTAAAATATTTTTTGTAATCAATATCATTATTTGATCCGCTAATCATATATTCGCTAGATTGTGATATACAATGTTTAATATAATTACCACCACTTTCATCAATCTTATCTTTATAAATTGGTTCATTTATATTATTTAAATCAATATCATTATCTGTTTCTGGCATATGTACTTTATTAAAATAATATAATAATATATTTTTTGATATTGAAAAAAAACATATAAAAATAATTTAAATATTATTTAAATAATTTTTATATTATGGAAAATAGTAAATTTTATAGTAATGATAAATATTATGATTTTAAAGATGTATTGATATTACCTTGTAAATCTAGTATAAATTCAAGAAATTCTGTAAATTTAAATGTTACTAAAAATTTTAACAACAATCAAACTTATAGTGGTATACCAATAATGGCTTCAAATATGACAACTACTGGAACATTTGAAGTATATAATGTTCTACATGAACATAATATGATTACTGTATTTAATAAATTTTATAAATTAAATGATTTTTTAAATTTTAAAAAAAATTTTAATATAGATTTAAATCCTGAATTATTTATGATTTCTACAGGTATATCTGATAATGATTATAATAATTTAGTAGAAATATTAGATAATTTTAATTGTAAATATATATGTATAGATATTGCTAATGGTTATATTGATAATTTTTATGAATTTTGTAAAAAAATTAGACTAAAATACTCTAATAAAATTATTTGTGCTGGAAATGTATGTACAATTGATGGTGTTAAAAATTTAATAGATATAGGTATAGATATTATCAAAATAGGTATAGGTTCAGGTGCTGCATGTACAACAAGAATAAAAACTGGTATTGGCATGCCTCAATTATCGTGTATATTAGAATGTTCTGAATATGCTAAAAAGTATTCTGTAAATAATAAAAAATTTTATATTTTAAGTGATGGTGGTATTACATGTCCAGGCGATGTAGCAAAAGCTTTTGTTGCCGGTGCAGATTTTGTAATGATAGGCGGTGCTTTTGCTGGACATGATGAAAATCCAGGAGATATATTAGAAATAAATAATGAAAAATACAAAATTTTTTATGGTATGAGTTCTGAACATGCAATAAAAAATCATTATAACAACAATAATACATTGAATTATAGATCATCAGAAGGGAGATATTTAAAGATAAAATATAAAGGTAAATTAATAAATACATTAAATGATTATTTAGGAGGCTTAAGAAGCACTTGTACATATACAAATACATTGGAGTTGAATAATTTGTACACAAATGGTAAATTTATATTAGTAAACAACCAATATAATGATAGTTTAATAAAATAAATAAAATAAAATTTGTTGAATTATATATTATATTAATTTATATTAAAATATACTAATTAATGTCTGAAGTTAAAGATGCAAATGACACATATCTTTTTTCCATAATATTTCAAATATGGAAGCGAGGTCTACAACCATATTCACTGCGTGAATATGGTAATGGTAGTGAATATGTAGATAAGTATGATACAACTGACAAATCAAAAGATATAAGTAACAACTGGATAATATTATTTTTTAGAGCTTATATTTTTACTATATCATATTTATTATCTTCTATAATTACTTATATAATACATTATGGAATATCAGGAGAAAAATTTCCTAAAGATTTACAAATTTTGATGATTGTTTACGGGGTGGTTTGTATTTGGCTTATTATAAGTATGATATTCTTTCATTCTAGATTAGAAAAATAGAAAAGCATTATCAAGACAATAAAAATATTAAATAATCTATTTGATAATTATATAATTTATATATATATATTTAATAATTGTATATATATATAAATTATATATATATATATATAAATTATATATATATAAATTATATATATATATATATAATTTATATATATGAAAAACATTTTAAAAAATTTAAAATATACAAATAAAATATTATTTTTGATAACAATATTTTTAGTATTTATGTTTTTATGTATTTACAAATTGAATAATAACAAATCATTAAAAGAATTTTATGAAAATATTTTAGACAATTGTAATTCATGTAGTGCTAAACCATATTCTGGTAATTGCAAACCGATATATGATTTAAGTTTTAATATAAATACATTAAAAACATCAAAATATAATAGAGATATATATGATATAAGTTTAATAGATATAAGTTTAGTATTTTGCGAATGGGAATCTATAGGAAATAGTTGTATGTTAGACGAAAGTAATAATTTTGTGAAAAATTATAAAGATTATCTATGTTGTAATGAAAGTATATATACAAATAATTTAAAAACAATAAATAAAGAGTTAGGATTAGAAAGTAATTGTGCTAACTTAAATCGTTATCAACTTGATTTAACTTCATTTTTTGATAAAAACACGGCAAATAAAATGTGTAAAGATCAAACTATAATACATAATAAAAATGTACATGATGATACTATTTTACAAGTAAAAAATGATATAAATGGTGCAGTTTTTTATAAATATAGTATAGATTTAAGTTCAATATTTTTAGATGAATCATTAACTAAAAGAGAATTATTAGATTATTTGAATGTATATGAAATAAAATATAGAAAAACTTACCGAACAGTTAATGATATTCCAGATGAAAATCTAGATGCTGGTAAGAAAACATTAATCGATAATTATGATAATAATGATGAAACTAGAAGCGAATTTAAAAAAATTACAGATATTAGTATAAATATAATAAAAAATTATTTGAAAAATTTAGATGATAATGATCCCTTATATGATGATTATTTTTACAATATAAAGTATGATTTATTAAATATGATAAGTGTAAGTGATGTTTCATATTATACTATAAAATATGTACCATTTACAAAAACTCAAGTAAGTGATTATATAAAAAATTATAAACAAAATAGTAGTTATGTTCCTAGTATATATGATAGAGATAGAATATTAATGGCAGATGAATATATGGATTGTAGTGGTAGAATTCATGAAACACAAAATTTATATAATGAAAATATGTATTTTGATGATTTAACAAAACCAGATAATCCATATGATTTAAATATAATAGATAATAGTAATTATTTTTTTACACGAATTGGTAAAACAGATAATTATGATGATACTACTTGGAAAGCTTATAAAAATACACAAGACACTCCAGTAATTGATAGAGAAATGGAAAATATTTATATTGATTCATTAAATAATAATTTATATAATAATATAGATAATGATAATAAAGTATCAGTGAATGTAATAAATACATATTTGAACGCAATAAATAATTTTTATGAAAAAAATATAAATAAAAGATTTTTTGATGATAAAAATGATAAATTAATATTTGAAAATAATCAATTGAAAATAAATAGAGATTCATTTTATTCAAATCAAAATATACCAAATGATATAAGTTATAGTTGCTATGATAATCCGACAAGACGGAGTGAATATTGTGGTCCAGAACCATATTATGAAACAAAAATAAATTAAATTAAATTAATAATAATACAAATATATATAAACATAATATTAATAAAATATAATATATAATGAATTTATTAAAAGATAATTGGACATTATATATACATCTACCAACAGATATAAATTGGGCTTTGAATAGTTACAAGAAAATAACAACATTCAATAAATTAGAGGATTCAATAGCATTATTTGAATATATGAATAGCGAATTAGTAACAAAATGTATGTTATTTATTATGAAAAATGATGTAAAGCCAATATGGGAAGATTCTAACAATTCTCAAGGAGGATGTTTTTCTTATAAAATATCAAATGATATAGTTCACAATGTATGGAAAAAATTATGTTATTTATTAATTGGTAATACATTGATAGAGGATATAGAAATATTATATAATATAAATGGTATATCAATAAGTCCAAAAAAAAATTTTTGTATTATTAAATTATGGTTAAATGATGTAATACATATGAAAAATAATAAAATATTTTCAAATTTATTAAATGAAGAAAATGATGACAATAATTTGTATGATCCTTTTAAAATTCATGAATTATGTAATATTGATAAACAGTTGTGTATATTTAAGCAACATAAATTGTTATATTAAATTATTTGAGTTAATATAGTTGGTAAATATACAAATAAAAAATTGTAACTAATCAAAATATCGTATGGTTTTATATAATTATTTTTATTGTTATTTTCAATATCTTCATATCCTAATTTTATAATATTACAATAATATATAGCTTTTTTAAAATCATTGATCAAATTATTATTATAATTTAAGTTGTTAATTTTTGTTTTTAAAGTTTTATCTAATTCTTCTATTTTGTATTGAGAAATATTATTTAATAAATTAAATTTATAATTCATGTCCACTCTACATATAGGACAAGTATCTGATTTTATTAACCAATTGTATAAACAATGATCATGTATTAAATGATTATTAATACATTTATATTTAGATGCATTTAATGTTATATCTAATTCACAACAAATAGCGCATCTATAAGAATTTTTATAAAAATTGATTATTTTATTTTTATTTTTTGAAATATTTTTGTTTATCAATATAATTTGTTTATCATAATTCATATTATGTATATATTTGTATATTGTACTAAAATATATAAATATATACAAAAATTTAATAAATTATTATGCTGATGGTAAAGGAGCAAGACATAATTTTATTTCTCCTAAACTAGCAACATTATATTTAACAATTAATGGCATGTTATTTTCTAAATAAATTTCTATTTGGCTACATAAATTAGTACATTTTATAAAATAAATTAAATTTTTTAATGAAAATTCACCTTGTATAATTTTTGTTAATTCTTGTTTTTGAATAAACTGCATAGAACCAGACATTTCAGTTCTTCTAATTTCAGCATTAGCAAATTGTCCACGACATATAAATATAAGTTCATCACATACTGATTTTATCTCTAATTTTTCCGAAATATTTGCCATATCTCTAATTATCTTTTGAAAATCAACAGATGGCATATTAATAATTGATGAATAATTTACATTTGGTATATCGTGTTCTTCATTTTCTGGTTCTATTAATCTTAATTTTTGTGTCTTACATTGTTTTATATCTCCATTTTCAAATCTTAAACCTAATTCTGTTATAACACCATCATCATAGTCATTTTTTTCAATAAAAATAGTTAATGTATCATCATTATCAACTGAACTAATTAATTTGAATAAATGTAACATATTTAGACCTATAATAATTTTATCATATAAACATTCATATACTTCGAAATTATCAGCTTTTAAAAATAGATGAACTAATATTGTATGTGATTTATCCATATTTATAATTTTTATACCTTGTTTTGTAAAAATTATATTAGTATCTAATAGTATATCCTTTAATGCACTCATCAAAATACGAAATGGTGCAATTTGTACAGTCTTTATAGTTAATACATTTGAATCATTTATGTATGATGACATTATTAAATACTTATGTTTATATTTTAGAAAATCTTTTTATATTATATTGTATTTTTAATATTATATTTATTTATATCATATTAAATAAATTTTACAATATTATATTATATTTATTTATGTTTTTAAATAAAATATTGATCTTTTTTTTATTTGTACAATCTAATTTTTCATTAAAATTTCATAATATTAAAACTATTAAACTAATGTATAGAAAAAATGATCTTAATTATGATATATATAATAATATACATTATAATACAAATCATAATATTTTAACAGCTGAACATATTTTTTGCAAATCATTTATAAAAATTTATAATAATGCATATTTAGATGCACATAATATATTTTTGACATCGGCATATACTAATACCTATCGTAGTAATTATAAATATATTGATACAAAAAATATAGATTAT
>Ga0163111_10000232_pt1 | contig 33295 bp, 40 predicted proteins | sample CRUFie1St18metaG_FD_109645 | JGI IMG/M metagenome (GOLD analysis project Ga0163111, IMG submission 109645) | Marine microbial communities from the Costa Rica Dome - CRUD Field 142mm St18 metaG | ecosystem: Environmental > Aquatic > Marine > Oceanic > Photic zone | place: Costa Rica: the Eastern...
CTAGTGTCTTTAGCAAGTTTAGTATACGATACAGGGAACTCAACTTTTTCAGTAGTGCTTACTCTTTGATTGTTTTCTATTTCACTCTGTGTTGTTCTTTCGCTACCTTGAGCACTTTTCTGTCTAAATGTTTCTGACCAATAAAGTGGCAAACTTTTTACATAACTACGAACTTGAGCGTCTGAAGCATTGTTTTGCATCCATTGGGTTGGGGTCAAATAACTTTGTCCAGTCTCAAAAAAATTAATTGGCTGGTTAGGTGCATCAATGTATGTATTAATGTAATCCCCCTCTAAAGCTTGAAAGTCAAAATTTTTATTTCTATTGAACTCGGCCTTTGACTGTAGGAGTTGCTGGTCAAATAATTTTGTATTGGTTTTTACATCAGCAATAGCTCTGGCTTTTTCTGGAGATATATTTGGATTACCTTGTTGGATATCTTGTAGTAAATCTTGTAATCGAACATCTATCTCTCGTCTTGCTATTCCGTTTATAGTATTATTAGAAGATGGAGAAAAATTAGTCAGATTATACGCTTTCATTTCAGAGCGTAATCGAGTAGCCTCATCTCTTTCAAGTTGCTTTTGAATATAGTTCTGGCGTTGTATCTCTTGACGTTGTCTAGTATTGGCTAACCTACTTGCCTGTATAGACAAAGACTCCGCATCCGATTTAATCGGCTTTGAAAATCCTAACGCTCCAGCTCCTTCTATTGACATCTGGTTTTATTTTAAGGGTTTCTAAACATTGTTGACGAACCCAAGGTAGGCAACTGTGGTCTAATTCGAATACCTTGCATTTCCATAGCAGATTCCATAAGACCAGAACTGGATAAACCCATACCTCCAGGAGTCGAAGTTGACGTAGCAAGTCGTGGATTTGCACCAGTGTTTCGTGCTTTATACCCATATGGGTCTGGGTCAAATGAACCTAGCTGATTTTGAGATTGATAACCCAACATTCCTATTTGTGCGCCCGTTCCCAGAGCAGCACCTAAACCTTCAAATCCACCAGCGATTAATTGTTGTTTTGTCTGTACATCTTCAAAATACTTTGCTTGCTTATCTTGAAATACCATTCGCTCATCTTGAACAAGTGCATTGTCAGCCGCTCTTGCGACAGCTTCTCTACGAGCTTTATCTTGCGTTTCTAACTGTGCCAGATTCATTAAACCCTGTGAGCTTTGCTCTCCTACAGCTGCTGTCCCTAAAAAAGCTTGACTTGCATCTGTAGCAGCACGACCAAAAGATGCTTGTGATGAAGCGGCATTACTTTGCATATCTCGCTGCATAGCCCCAACATTTGCCATTCGACCTTGAGCAGCAATGTTAGCCCCTGTAGAAGCAGAGCGCAACCTTTGACTTCCTTCATACATTGGACGCTCTCCTGGGTCCATTTTTAAACCTTCGTACAAAGACCTACCACCTTGTATGCCTTGTATTACTGCTTGCCCGCCAGCGGCAATCATTGATAATGTAAGTGGGTCCATATCTATATTGTTTTGTGTCCTCTTTGAATAATATAAGTCATGTCTACAAATCTAGTCTTTACTTGGCTAGTTTCATCAAATTCTAACATAAACAAAAGAAATGGATTCACCAACTTTTCGCCTGTTACGCCGTTTGTATCATACGTTGTTGATATGTAAGACGCTGGGGCTGGCTCTAATCTGTTTCTTAATATAGGGGCATAATACACCCCTTCGTTCTGTCTGAACTCCGCATCACTTAAATCAGAAGACTGATTAAAATCAGTAAATGTTCTTGAACTCGGATAATTTCCAGATGAATCTTTATTCATAAATTTCATCTCTGTTCTAAAATGTGCAAATGATGGAGGGTACTGACCTTCTATCGCAATGTTTGTAAACGTTTTGACAGATTGTGGGTTCTGTTGTACAATCCCCATGATTTGACTTTTGTATTGAACGCCATAAAAATTATTACGTGTGGCATTCGTATTATGTATATACACATCTCCAGAATTAAAAGATATAAATTCTGTTCCTAAATGTGCCATTTGTTCTGGAGCATAAGAATATCTTGATGACCAAGACCTTATAGCGGTATCATAAGCAATAGTTAAAGCATCACCACTTTCTAGTTCATAATATGAAGGTCGGAACTCGCTAATCCTAATATTCAAGGTGTCGCTAGATGGCGTTGCTTGAGCTGTGCTATCATCTAAAGTAAACTTCAAAGATGTGGAATCTTTTACAGCAGTAAACTCTATAAATCCACCAGCACTAACATCCGAAAAATTTCCTATAGAAGTACCATCTGAATACTTTGCCGTGATAGCATCAAAGCTTTCTACTGCTGAAGTTACCGTATGTAATTCTAATCTGTATTTACGATTCTTTTTAATCTTTGGAGAGAGGCTTTGTGTAAGAGTAACGTTATTAAAAGACTGGTCTTGATACCCAGATAATATATCAGTGTCAGAAATTACATCAATGTAGTCTTGCAAAAACTCATAAGTCGAATCAACTTCTGGGAAGTTCAATATGTATTCATCATTTCTTACATCATATCCACCAAAACAACCAGTAGCATTTTGAGTGACAATCAAATTACTTCGCTCTCTAAAGAAAGATTTTATTCCTTTATCTCCTATTGGAACAAGTCCGTTTCTATCATACTGAATTACAGTGCCATTTAAGGCATCGTAGAAGTAAACCCTGTTATTTATTTCACAGACACTTTCTGGGTGTATTGTTCCATAGGAGCCACGAAGAACCTGGGTTGAGCCTATTACTCCTGTTTGCACAGCCAATACTGCTGCCCCTCCAGAAGTTTGAAGTTGAGCTTCTCCAATATAAACACTTGCAGTTTCGTTAGTACCAATAGCCAACATGGTATTACCCTCTGATTCAGACTTTGATGTAAAGACTAATTTTTGGATAGAGCCTAGTTCATTAGCTAATATATTTTCATCAAGTGAATTAAATATTGAAAGACCGTTTAGTAAACTACCACCTACTCTTTTTTCACTAAAAGATATACCCGTAGGTTTATGAACTTGTTGGAATCTTGTTAGAACAAAACCACGACCCGTTGTCTGAATCCAAGTGTTAGCTTTCTTATAATCAGCGTTTGTGCTTTCGTGATGTATGTCACTATTCGTACCATATTGTAAATCTTTAACAACAATATCTCCCTTGAAAGAACCAGTAGTAGTTGAAAAACTTCTGTTGTTAGCGCCAGGATTGTTAATCTTATATGCTTGTCCAAATTCAAAAAACGCTTCTGACTCTGTTTGTAATCTTGGTGTGTATATTTCTGCCATCACACCATATTGAAGATTAGCAACAGAACCCATGTTTTTTAACGTACAGAACAAGTGTTCATTTGTCTGATTTAATATTCGAAGAGTAAAGGTTGAGCTATTTACGTTGTGCAAATCAATAAGGTCTCCTTCAGATAAATTATATCCAAAATTTTCTGTGGCTATACTTTCTAAACTTACACGAACATAATTATGAACTACCTGGTTGAAAGTCGTAGAAGTACTTGTACTTGATACATCACTAGAATATTGTATATCATTAACAGCAAACTGTACAAAAAAACTTTTATTTAAAGATTTAGTTTTTACAAAATGATAAGTGTCTGCCCACGTGGGTATAAAGTTTTGAGGATTACTTGTAGGTAGTGTGAAATTAATATTCTCTACCGCCGTACTAAAGTCATTTCCTCTTGAGGGTGTGGATATTCCATTCTCATCAGTAAGCTCTATGACTCTTCCTAGTCTACCAAACTTGTCAGCAAAAAACATCCCGAAACGATAAGAGCTTCCCGTCTTCCAAAGACGTAAGTTTTCATCAATAACAATAGCATTTCCAGTCAACCCTGTAACAGTTACACTTGTGTTTGCTGTTGTAGATATATAAGTAGCAGAGCCATGTTCTGCATTTCCAGGAACTTGACTATTTAAGTAGTCTCTAATAGGTGTGATACCAGGGTTAGCAACTTTAGTCTGTCCACTTAAGTTTTGACTCCCTGGCCAACGACTAGTAGGAAGTGTTCCTCCAGTTTGCCAATCAGTAAACTCATCATCAGAAGTAGTTAAAGGATTTCCGTGTGAGGTGAACTCGTAAAAGCCATCTTGTGTAGAGCCACTAACCTCTACAAATCTGTAAATCGCTTGTTGAAAAGACCCATTACTATCTTCATAAGCAACACGATATAAAACATAATTACCTACAAGAGTACCAGATGCGTTTTGAACAGATGCTGCAATAGAAGAGGCATTGACTAATCCCTTTTCATTTAGATTAGATAACCCCTCTGTAGTGTTTCCCATAAACACTCTGCCCCTAGCACACTCCAATGATTTTGCTTTTACGGGAACAGCACTAAAATATCTCGTAACTTCAGATGAGGCAATAGCTACTCTTGTAGTATCATTTCTAAATGTACACGTTAAGGCTATACCATCATCATCGTGATTGATAAAAGAGTTATAGTCCTTATCTGTTTTAAAAATAAAAAAGGATGACTCTAGATTATTCTTTACTAAAAATTCAATTTCAACTACATCTGGACCTATACTTTGCGTAACGGGAACAGCTAAAGATATACTGTTAAAGTTGGTTTCTGGTGTTGCGGTGTCTGGATTTGGATGATAACTAGGCTTACTGTAAGGACTTAACGTGCTTACTTCTCCATCAGCATAAACAAATCTATAGGCAAAAGTAAATGCATCATCCTTAATAAAATTATAAGAGATGGCATTATCCGTAAATCTTGAACAAGTCAAAGGAAGTGTCGGAGCTTGCTTTATAACAGTAATTAAACTATCACGAATATCAGTGCCAGATAAACCGTATTGAGTATATGTGTCGTATGTTTTAAGTTGTGTATAATTAGAGTCATGTTTTTTTAAGCCTAACTCAACATTTACTCTTTTTGGTTCTGAATTATTATCTGTAAAAAATAACAAATCATCATTCATGCCAACTCCAGTAATTAAGTATGAAAGCGAAAAATTTAAACCTTCTTCAGATACGGAAAAATCATCTTGTCTAATGACTCTTCTTATAGTGTCTTCTTTATGGAAATAACACAATATTTGATGGTCATTATTTGAGTTGTGGATAAAGTAAAAAAGTCTTGAGTTTTCTTCATCTGAAAAATGACCAATACAAGTGTTTGTCCCAGAAGCAAGAAGGCTGGTTGTAACCTTTGTATTCCCTTTTACATTAGTAACAGAACCCATAGAGCCAGCCTCATCAGAAGAAACTCTTATATTTAAAGCATTAAGATACTGATTGCCAGCTATATATGCAGCGTCAGTATCTGTGCTTAAACCTCCAGTGAATGTTTTTTTCTCTATCATATCTTGATGCTCTGACGGAACTCACTACGTACCAAGCGCAAGATATCAGTTTTCGTCAAGCCATAAAGTCTACCACGCAACTTACGTAGCTGATTGTAGTATTCTTGTTTTGACTCTACCATTTCTCCTTTGTTTATCGAGCGGTTATGTTCCTTGAATTTATAGATAATGTAAGCCTCCATGACTTCAGCAGCATAAGGGTGAATATAAGAAGCTGTAGTAGCTGAATGATATCCAACATATTCCATATATATTTTAACACCAGCAGTTTGTCCTGGAGATATTTTTATAACACCACGCTCACGTATAACCTTGTATTCTGAACTTGTAGTGTCATTTCCATACCCGAACATTCTACCTTTGTGCTCTCCTTTGTCATTATAAAAATTAGTAAAGTAATAACCTCCATAATTTAAAGAGGCAAGCACCTCGTCACTCTGCTCTGTTTTGTTATCAGCAGCAACTTGCAATCTGTTAAACTCGTTGTTTACACCAAAGACTTTTATTCTGTGGTCATTATTTACTTTACGACCAAGCTTCAATACTTCGATAAAGTCACGAGGTATTTGCATTTCATTGTTAGCATCAAGTGTAACTTCAATTGTTTTTATTAATGGAAGCGTATCCATATTTAACTCTTGATTTAGACACTTTAAGGCATAATGTAAAAACTGAACATAATAATGAATTGGCAGTCCTAAAGTCATAAGGGAACTACGTACTATGCCGTCTACTGTTGTTGTATATCTCATTGTCTTTTATTAGCATCTGATACCTCATCGCCAGCTGGTGTAGCTACGCCAAGGAGAGTTAATACTTCTTGAATAATTTGCGACTCTTGGTCACCACCTATAGGAAGCGTTGCCGTTGAGCCTACTTTTGCTGGGTCCGCAATAAGAAGCTGCATATTCACACTTGAACCAACATCTGTTTGAGGAGCATAAAAAAGAACTTCATTGTTTGTTCGCAACTCATACGGTATTACGTTTGACAATAAAACTTCTTTTATGCTAGTATGACCTACACCAGACATCAAGCCCATCTGACCACTCTGTATGGGAACAAAGGGATTTTCAAAATCATCTAAAGTTAGTGAGTCATAAGCCTGTCTTTTTGTAATATTCCAAACCCCCATACCCTTGGGCATAGATATTGGTTGTGCTGGTAAAGTAAGCTTACTGTAATCAGCGCTTATAGCAGTTACTGTAATATTGTCATATTGAGCAATTGCAGCATGAGGTGGGAAATAATCCCCCATAGCCAAGTTAACTTGCATTGACTCTATCTTCAACAATCTATTAACGGACTGAAGAACAAGCAGTTCTATTTCTTTTTGGGTAATCTCTTGGTCAGCGGAAGGGTTACCTCCATTGTACAATCGATATATTTGTTCTGTTATTTTACCAAGAGTTGTCATGAGCCTTGCTGAATTTTACCTTCTGAATATTGAATTGCTAATCCATCTTCAAGATTAATACCCAAATAATTTAAAGCTCTCATTATAACTGCATTGAGTGCTGGCTCGTTCCACAGCATTTGAGTAGAAGAGTTAGATGCATAAGTTATAGTACGCCCGCTTTGTGTAAAAGCAAACACTGGTTTTGTTGGTCTTATTAAATAATCAACATCTACATTAGAATGTGTTTCTTTTGGGTACAATTGTATTTTGCCATCGCCACTAATTTTAGCAATAGGCTCACTTGATGTTGGAGCAAGTATATACGAATCAAGGCGATACGCCACTTCATCTTCCGATAAAACGGGTATCGTCTTGTTCGATTTACTTATGGCTAACAAGTGCATATAGTTAGCATTACTAATTGTCACGAGTCCAGCGCTGTTTGATGTCTCTTGAGCACTTTCTTTGAATGGTGACAAGTGGTCATGCACAGCTTGAGTCATTCCATATGCCACACGAGGCACTGGTCGACCTGGCTGATACTCTTCCACATTACCATATAGTCTATTAAAATACCACATCTGTGCTCTGTCCAGAGCGGTATCTATTTCTGCTGGAGTAGAATATCCACTATTATGCTTGTTTAGCAGTAATAGGATGAAATCATGTATTTCCTTTATTGTCATTAGCCTCACTTATAGCACCACTGACTGTGTCAATGATGACTTGTCCATACCTTTTTTCAAGGCGTTGAGAAAGTTCGCTGTATGCTTTTCGTGAAGATGTAAACTTACCATAAGCATCTGCCTTCATTTTTATCAAGTCTTGCTCTGCGCCAACAACTTGTAAAAGCTTTTGCTCATGAATTTTCAACTCACTCATTGCATCATTCAAACTTTTCAATTCTGCCTTCGTAATTCTTACTTTCTTACTACTCATAGCTGTTCATTAAATTCCTTTGGTTATTACAAATATAAACACGCTACTCGGCAAGCCTTACAAAAGGAGGTGTATTAAGGCTTATTACAAAAAGACACTATAATATAGCGTTCTCCAGAATGAATTGGACGGCCTCCATGACGGTGAGTAATGGCTCCAGGGTGTATAGAAACCTCACCTACAATGCCTTTGTAGGTTTTGTTTTGTTTAGAAAAGTATGTTCCGCCTCCAGTAAAATTATTGTTCAATGTGACTAATGATGTTATTGAAGAAAAGTCGTGATGGAGATTTAAATGTCCTTGAGCATCCATACTATATTTAACCATAAAGTTTTCAGAGGTCATATTTGGCCACAAATCACCATCAAGTTTCCAATGAGATATTGCTGCGGGAAACACAAACTCCCTCAACACTCTTTGCCATATGCTATCAAACTCAAATGTTTCAAGTAGCGTATCTACAGTAGGATAAAACTTGTGACGCTTATGTTCCCATTTGGCATTTCTTTCAGCTTCCTGTATGATAGCCTCACAAAAATCTTCGTTGAAGAGGGGGAATGTCAAAACATCTGTTATTGGCTCATCTAATATTAAGTCCCATTGTTTTGTTTTCGCAACAGGGTGTATCCATCTTTCTACCCATTCATCCCAGTTACCTACTTGAAACAAATCTTGATGCTTAAAAACTGTAGTTTTTGAAGTTTTTGGAGTACTAGTTTGCTTTACGATTTCTGTTGTCATTGCCATAGCTTTTATGTTTCGAGTAAAAATCGAATGCAAATCTTTTCTCGGGTGCTCCGAATAAAAATAGGTAGCCGACAAAAACTCATCAATCACAATCATATTTTCTTTATACGGTTGATTTTGAAATTTTTTCGCCGCTACACTAGTTACTATGTAGGCGTGACTATTATACATATAAGAAGGAATGTATGAATCTCCAAACGTTCTTACAGCACCAGTAACAGGATTACCGCCTAAATACCATATATCCCACTCACGAGGAGTATCAAACTCACGAATGATATCCTGGTCTAATGGTGACAGCACCTCAAAATCTTCTTCAAGTATCAAAGCAGCACTAACCTTATCATCTATAATTTTCTGCCATGCTTTAGTATGAGCAAGAGAACAGCCTACCTCACCATCGGTGACGGGACGATTCCACCAATGGTTGGTGGAGTTTATCGCCCAGCCCTTGTACTTGGTGTAATCTTTCTCCTGGTCTGACAAGATAGAAACATCAACACCCGCTACAATTTCTATAGGAACATCTACGCCTAGTTTTTTATAGCGAGCCCTAATATCTTTTTCTTTGCTAGGGGTAGGATTCAAACAAATACAATATGTCTTATCAAATACGTGCTTTTGCTTTTTCATATAAATTAAGCTTGGTTTTATTATTTTATCTTCCCATTCTTTTGAAATGATTTCCCAATCAAACTGGCTAACCCAAGATTGCAACTCTTTAGGGTTTGAGTTTTTATTCAAATCGCCTACAACTTCTTTTAATCCAGCTTTCAAAGACGTGTCTGGGATGACTCCATGAGCCATCATTTCTAATGCTGTAAGACAAAACGTTTCATTATATTCAGTAGGATAATACCAATGCTCCATTGTAGACATAAGATTGTACAGTTCCTTTTGAGGAAGTGTTCCCATGACAGTAACCGATTCATCTTCATTTAGATATGAAAAATTATCACGAAGCATTTTTATTCCATATTCTGGAGTTGCCACATATAAATGCCCGCCAATAGATTTGACGTGATTATATACTTTATCTAAACCTCTTTCTGGATGAGATGTATAAACATATGAATTAGATATTTTATTTGAAATATCGGTATTAAACAGAGACGTTGGAACACCATTATATATTCTAACACACTTGTTCTTTGTTTCTGGATACCTCCTTATAGTTTCTTCAACGTGCCAATCACTAACACAAACAACTTGGTCAACTATAGATAAATACCTTCTATGGTCATCTAATACTTCACCTTGGTACCACGGAAAATATTCTTCATTGTGTAACCAAAACACAGTTTTACGGACACTATGATATTCAAACTGTTTTAAAAAATGAATGTAAGCAACACCTACAAGTACGTCTATGGGTTTGTCTATGCCAGTACCAAACCTCACGCCATTCCATGTAACGGGACGAACCTCACCTATTATATGAACATCATGACCTTGAGAAGCAAGTTCTTTTGCTAAAAAACAAACACATTTTTCCGTCCCTCCGACTCCAGTTTTATCCAAGTCTTCGGCATTCCAAGGTGTGGCAAAATAGCCAACATAAAAAACAATGGTCATATATGGTCGTTTGTCGTAAAGATATGGTTTTTTTTACGACAAGACTAATGTAGAGAAAAGTATTGTTTGAGTTTCGTTATTTACAGTAATAACTATACTGTCTTGACCTACTGAATTGAGGGTACACGGCAAATCACCAGTAAGATTTGTTCCATCAAAACGATATGAATCTGTATCATTATCCTCAAACGTGAATGTTTTTCCAGATGTAAATTCTTCTCGCGTCATGATATACCGTAATATGATTTACTATTATCAAATAAATCGGTTATTTCAGTAGAATTAAGCTGATGAGCAAACACCCATGTGTGACCCCACTGGCCAGACCAATAACGACTATTGACTCCAGTACCAACATACATGGCATCACTAGAGCCACTACCATTTTGAAAGGCTAAATTACCACCACTACCACTTAAAAAACTCAATCCTTCTTCTTCAACTCCCTCACCCTTCATGTAAGAATAATTGTTTGATGAATTAGCAGTAGTACTATTATGAGATAAAACAAAAGCACACATCACCCATTGGCCCTCTACAAGTTGCCAAGAAGTTCCAAAGCTTCTTCTGTCACTTGATGCCGCTCCAGTACCATCACCTCGGACTGGACGAATTTGACCATCCGTTCTTAAGTTGAAGTGAAAGCCCTTGTATGGATTATTATCGCCTAACCCATCTAAATCAGTAGTTAAAATATTTATACTAGCACCTGGTATCTCTTGTAATTTTATCCAAAAACAAATAGTCATATAACCAGATGTGTTTTGTTTATAGGCTGTGCCTCCACTGACACCATCCCAATACATATAATCATCTTCGCCATCAAAAGAATGAGTTCCTGTATAATCACCAGATGACGTACCATTAGTGTTTAAAGAAATCCCAGAGCCAAAAAGTGTACTGCTAGTATCTCTATAAGTTTCAATTTGTAATGGAGGATTATATCTAAACTTTAAATCTCTATGGTCATAGCTTCTAAAATCAGACATCTTTATGTTATTGCTAGAGCTAGTTGTAGCAAAAGTTGCAATATCTATATCATTAGAACCGAATCTTAAATCAGCCAAGTTTTGATTACTAGAATCAGATTTACCCATTTCAGTGTAAACGTCTCTAATAGAAATATTTGTAGTTCCTAATGCCATAATTATTAAGGACGATTATTATCTATTTCTTTTATAGCTTCAATTAGTAACGCTATAATCTTATCATAACGAACAGCATAATAACCATTGTCTCTTTGTGTGACAACTTCTGGAAGCACTTCTAATATTTCTTGTGCTATAATACCAACATCACGACCAGAGTTAGGATGAAGCTCTTCATTTTCTATCCAATCAAAAGATACACCATTAATCTTGTGTAGTTTTTCAAGTGCCGAATCAATAGGAGTTACATTTTCTTTTAATCGCTTATCAGAAGAATAAAATGCTACAATATCATTAGTAGCTCTTATGTGTCCAGTGGTACCAGAGGCAGCAACACCAACACCTAAACTATCAACTTGAGCATCTGAATTAGTGGTAAATCCTCCTGGAGCACCCTTTTGACCTTTGTCACCATTACTACCAGCAGACCCATTAGAGCCGTTTGAACCATTAGCGCCAGGTGCACCTTTCTGACCTTTATCTCCATTCGAGCCATTACTACCATTACTACCTGGAGCACCTTTCTGGCCCTTGTCTCCATTGCTACCATCAGCTCCAGAAGACCCATTAGAGCCGTTACTACCAGGCGCTCCCTTTTGACCCTTATCTCCGTTAGAACCATTACTACCATTACTACCATTACTTCCAGGCTCACCTTTCTGTCCTTTATCACCATCGCTACCGTTAGTACCGTTGGAGCCAGCAGAACCATTACTACCGTTACTACCTGGCGCACCCTTCTGTCCCTTCTGACCTTTATCTCCGTTAGAACCGTTTGAGCCATTACTACCATTAGTACCAGCTTCCCCCTTCTGACCCTTGTCACCGTTACTACCGTTACTACCGTTAGACCCGTTTGAACCTGGAGCTCCTTTCTGTCCTTTTTGACCTTGGTCTCCTTGAGGTATTTGGAAGTCAAATGTAGCTGAACTACTACTACCAGAGTTTGTGACGGTAGGAGAATCCCCAGCGCCTACACCCTCAACAGTTCCTACAGCAATTGTAGCAGCACTACCATTACTACCATTACTACCGTTATTACCAGGAGCACCCTTCTGGCCTTTTTGACCTTTATCGCCATCACTACCAGCAGCACCATCTGAACCATTCGAGCCATTAGAGCCATTACTTCCTGGAGCACCTTTCTGACCTTTCTGTCCCTTATCGCCATCAGAACCGTTAGAGCCATCAGAACCGTTACTACCATTACTTCCTGGTGCACCCTTCTGACCTTTATCGCCATTGCTACCGTTGCTACCATTAGAACCAGCTTCTCCTTTTTGACCTTTATCACCGTCACTACCATTGGACCCGTTAGACCCATTACTACCAGGGGCACCCTTTTGTCCTTTAGAACCTTGGTCTCCCACAGGAATACCAAAATCAAATGTAGCCGCTGAACTGCTGCCAGAATTTGTAACAGTGGCAGTCTCTCCAGCGTTTAGGTTCTCAATAGTTCCTATAGAAATTGTAGCAGCTGTACCAGTAGAGCCAGTAGAACCAGGAGCTCCTTTTTGCCCTTTATCACCACCAGCTCCAGGCTCTCCTTTATCACCGTCACTTCCGTTACTACCATTACTACCTGGATTACCATTATCTCCAGTTTCGCCTTTCTGACCTTTATCGCCGTCACTTCCATTACTACCGTTTGAACCATTACTTCCTGGTGCGCCCTTCTGGCCTTTAGCACCTTGGTCTCCAGCTGGAATGCCGAAATCGAATTGAGCAGATGAGCTACTGCCAGAGTTTGTAACTGTAGCAGACTCTCCAGCATTTAAAGTTTCAATAGTTCCTACAGAAATCGAGGCCGCTGAACCAGCAGAGCCATTGCTTCCTGGTGCTCCTTTCTGACCTTTATCTCCGTTACTACCGTTTGAACCGTTAGCTCCTGGCTCACCTTTGTCTCCGTCCGCACCATTACTACCGTTAGACCCATTAGAGCCTGGCGCACCTTTTTGGCCTTTATCACCAACATCACCAGTACGAGCGAATGTTGCTACAAGAACATCTGAATCACTAAACGGTGTGGTTCCAGAACTAGAAACATGACTTACGGCAACTTCAAAATAACCACTTCTTTCAGTTACAGATGAAATAGTATATATCGCAAAATCAGAGGAGCTAGTCTTTTTACTAACCCTTACGTGGCCTTTGATTGAAGAAGTGCTGTCATCAATAGTTCTTAAAAAAGATTGAATGTCATTACTGTTGGCATCACTATCATCAAGAAGTATCTTTTCTGCTTGCTGGACATCAGCATTTAAAATCCTTAAATTACTGTCACCAGGGTCATCGTCTACTGTACTGTCTTGGAAATTATAGGTAAACGAAGCGCCACCAAATGAGCCTTGAGCTCCTGTAGCACCAACCTCACCTTTTTGTCCCTTATCTCCATCAGTACCATTAGTACCATTACTACCATTACTACCATTAGAACCTGGAGCGCCTTTCTCACCTTTGTTTCCATTACTACCAGATGCTCCTTTAGGACCATTAAAAACAAAAGATAAGTTAACAGAATCATCGTCACTAAACGGATTTGTTGCGCTACTCAAAGTGACTGACCCAGTTAATGATATTTCTCCAGAACTTAATTGAGCTTCAGTAAATTTAAATTCTATAAATTTTGATACATCTTCTCTTCCAGTAATTCTTACAATACCGTTTGTTCCCGCTGGAGAAGGAATGGTTACATTGTCTTCGTCAATTTGATTTATTACCAGAGATGAAGCTGAATCTTGGTCATTAGCGTTTCCTCTTAAATTTCCGTTTGAAGGACTGCCGCTAGTCTCTGTTTTAAAAACATAGGGGAATATTGAAGCAGCATTTGTACCACCTAAACCTTTTTGTCCTTTCTGACCTTTCTGGCCTTTCTCACCCTTGTCACCATTACTACCATTGGAACCATTGGAACCATCAGCGCCGTTAGAACCATCGGCTCCAGGTGCGCCCTTCTCTCCTTTATCTCCATTAGAGCCATCAGAACCATTAGCACCGTTAGAGCCATTAGTTCCAGCTTCACCCTTCTGGCCTTTTTGTCCGTTTTCTCCAGGCTCACCCTTATCTCCATTAGAGCCATCAGAACCATTAGAGCCGTCATTACCATTGGTACCATTAGCCCCAGGAGCTCCTTTATCTCCCTTTACTCCAGGCTCTCCCTTGTCTCCATCAGTACCATTACTACCATTGCTACCATTAGAACCAGAGCTTCCAGTAGCGCCAATCTCACCTTTTTGTCCTTTAGAGCCATCACTTCCTCTTGGGATTGTAAAAACAAATGAAGCAGCCGAACTACTTCCATCATTTGTAACACTAGCATCACTACCAGCTTCACCAGTTTCGGTGCTACTTATCTGAATGGTTGCTGCTGAACCAGCAGAGCCATTAGCTCCAGCTGCCCCTTTATCACCTTTAGCGCCATCGGCACCAGCACTTCCGTTAGAGCCGTTGTTACCAGCCTCTCCTTTTTGTCCTTTGGCACCATCACTACCGCTTGCTCCTGTTTCACCGTTTTCCCCAGGGGCACCTTTATCTCCTTTTGCTCCATCGCTTCCGTTAGAACCATTACTACCAGCAGCGCCAGTAGCACCTTTATCGCCTTTAGCACCGTCATTACCATCAGTACCATTGGAACCGTCAGCACCATTAGTACCAGCAGCACCAGTAGCACCCTTTTCACCTTTATCTCCGTTTGAGCCATTGGCTCCTGGTTCACCTTTTAGACCACTACCACTACCAACCCAAGCTCCAGAAGAATTAATGACAGCGGAGCCAGCAATGGCTATACCTCCGTCTACATTTATGTCCTTATTTATTTTTATTGCCATGATTGATAATTATGCTTGATGTTTTCCTGTTATAACTATTTTGTATGTACCATCTGTGTTTACACTAATTGTAACTTTGTCAGACTCTTGCTGTATTTCAGCTAGAGAAAAATTAAAGTTTTCATCGTAAACTTGAACTACAGCGCCTGGAGTACTAATGCCATGCGTATTAGTTTCTATCTCTATTACTCCAGATGATGATGTGTGTTCAGCTGAATAAACAATAGCAGCCGCAGAAAGACCTAATGATGTTCTAGCTGTAGCTCCAGATTCATATGCAAAAGCACCAGCGCCTGTCCCTACAGCAAATTGACCGTCAGCAGATGGTGGACCTAAAGTCATTAAATCTTCAAGAACACCAGTGACTCCTACCGTTATTGAGCCCGTTGTTGTTACTGGCCCTCCACTAACAGCTATACCAGTACCCGCCGTAAGGTCTACACTGGTAACTCCAGAAGACCCAACAATGGCTTTAGAAACTACTATATTTGTTTTTACAGCCTGTTGAGATACAGATATTTTACTAGGATTCCCTCCAGCGTTTTCTACGGATATATTAACTGTTGCCATTATTCTGTTACATCTTCAATAACTACAAAATCTCCAGCTAACCAAGTGCTAACATTTGATGGAGACTCACTACTATTCGTGGCTTGTAAATCGTAGACATAAACACCAGCATTAATATTCATAGCAGAAGCAGCCTTTGATATCGTTAATTTACCCTGTGCTGTTTTAGTGAAGTTGCTATCGCCTTCGGTAAACGATAATATTGTGGCGCTACTGTTTGACCTTTTTCGAACGTCAATTTCAAATGCGTAATTACTCGATAAGTCTATAACGTTACCGTCTTCGTCTGTGCAAGTTAGAATAAGTTTAAACGTGTCGTTCTTGCGACAAGTGATATCTAACCTTGTTGATGTGTCTAAATTTATTGATGCCATATTACAAAACTAACTCAATCCCTATACATATATAAAAAAGTTGGGGTCAACTAAAGCCAACCCCAACCAACCAACGGAACCACCTAACAAACACTATTACATAGCGTTTACTTAATTGATAGCTTTAGTGCTTTCAACACTTCACTACCATTATCACTCTCCACTAAATGCGCTACGAGAGAATCATCTCTCTTTGTTCCTCGCGCAACAGTACAGATTTGCTCTTGGCTATCCACCCATTTCCATGTGTTGCTGCTCGCATCAAAGGTAATGACACGTGCAGACTTCGCACGACTAATAAGGGCATAGATTGCATTTTGCTTATTCTTACTTCTACGAACAAACTCATCTGGATGAGATTCTGCATACTCTTCTACTTTGTCACGAAGCACAATCAAATCACGATTTTCATCCCATCCCATCATAGCCACAAAATTTCTAATGTCTGCCGCACCCATTTCTGCCGCAATATTTAAAGCTTGACGCTTTGTAGTTCTGTCCTTGCGAGCTGCTTCTGAAGCTTTTTTAGGGTCTACTCTAAAGAAAACTGGAGTAATAGTTTCATCCCTGTTCGGATTAGAAGCATTGTAATTACATAACTCAAAATATTCATATATCTCGTTTTCTTTTACAGAGCCTCCATTTAGAACTATAGTTCCCATAGCAGAAACTTCAAACCAAACTTGTTTATAAGTAGCTCCATTCGGGCCTATGCTATCTATCAATGCTATATCAACAAATTCATTTTTGTTAGCATCCCAAATTCTGTCTCTATTTTTTACATTTTGAGAACAAGGAATTTTTGATTTAGATGGGTCTTTTGAGTTTATCTCTACGCCCATAAGTCTGTATGTAGCAGACTCTCCTTTTTTTAACGCAGTCGGTTTTGTTTTTTTGTCGATTGCGTTGATGTCATTATAAGTTTTCATATCTATTTAATTAATGTTTGAGGTGGTGGTTATTTATAAAAAGGGGTGGAAGGGGCAAGCCCCCTCCGTCCCTTGAGGATTAAATCCTTTAATTAAGAATTAAACTGCAAAATCCATTGCAACGAAATGCTCAACTCCTAATACTTCAAGTCCTTGTACAGACTCATAGTGGCACTCAAGAACTGAACGCTCGTCAGTTGGAGTTGGTGCAAGACCACCCAACATGATTTCACGATACTTAAGGTCAGTACCATTACCAGCCATAAATCGAACTCTCATACGGTCTAATGACTCACCAGAACCAGCGGCTTTGATTTTGTCATTAGGTACAAAGTATGCAAACTGCTCAAGAGCAGCAGAGCCTGTGAAGTTAACCACTTGCTTGTGGTCAATCATTGGCAAATACTTCTTACCATATGTACGTCCATATAACTTGAACGCATCGATTCCCAAGTCTAAACTTTGACCCGTAACGTCAAAACGAGCACCAGTTAATCCAGCGCCAGTCAAGGCGTTTAGCATGTTGTCCATTTGAACCGAACCTTCTGTTCCAGTAAAGATTAAATAATCTTGTGGAGCACGAGCTTGATTCAAAGTCTTGGTCAAAGCAGCAAAGTCAGTTACAGCCAAAGCAGAACTGTTTGTAATCTTACGACCAGCAGAGCTAGTAATGCTGTGGTGCAAACCTTGAGTAGTCTGTAGTGGATTACCCTCTGCATCTTGCAAAATTCCATAAGAAGAATCAGAGAACTTATCGCCAGACTTCTGACCGTACATCATCGCAAAAGCGATATCAGAACGGAAACGAGTCAACGCCTCATGCTGTCCTTTTAGGAAGTAGTAAGGCTGTCCTTTAAATTCAAACTCTACTTTAGAAGCATTTTGAATGTCAGTGATGACATACTTCTCTTTAAAGATTTGAACTTGGTTAGATTGCTTTGTAGGGTTTAATCTGCGAGCTTTTGGTGAGTTTGAACCTTCACCAGCAGCATTAGAAAAAGCAACAACTTTCTTTCCATTCAAATCAGAAGCAGAAGCATATAAGTCAGAACCTACACTCTTAATCTCTAATTTTGCAGCAGTAATAGACTTTACATAACCAACGTTTCCGTTAGGAAGCATTAGCAAATCTCCAGCACGTACTTCTTCAGTTGAAGGAGAAGCAGCTAGTTCTAAAGTAAATTCACGCTTTGCCGTACCACCAGAACCAGCACCAATGCTAGACTCTACAGTCACAGCACCAGATGCTTTTGTTGTTACAGCACCTTCATAAATTTCGCTATTCACGAAAGTATGATATTCGGGTACAGAAGTTTCAACACTTCTTCCCATAAGTTCCATTACATCCAAGAATGAGGCATCCTCGTTTGTAACATTTAATAAACGGTTCAAGATTTCTCTCTGGTCCAAGAAAGACACAGATGAGACGTAACTCTTGTTAACCGCGTTTTTTCCGCCAAATGCAGCCATTTTATTTTAAGTTTTACGCCTTGCGGCAATTAATATTATCTTCCCAGTGCGTTCAGAGCAGCCTTCAAAAATTCTTCATTAGTGTCACCACTAACAGAGGATGAAGCTCTCCTTGGCCGAGAAGGGTTCTTTATCTCTTTAACCACCTCTTTACCACCTAAATTCTTGCCATGGTTGATAAGGCTACGCTCAAAGGTTTGAGGGTCTGAAGCATAGTTCAAAACTCTATACCATTTATCGTAGTCAACCTGGCCTTCTTCAGATTGAAAAAGCTGGAAAAATTTACTGTTGTCGATTGTCATCTCAACAACGCTGTCCGTGTTGTCAATCTCATATGCAAAAGAATCACCATTATAATCTATAACCACTCTCTGGTTGTCGATTATATCCTTTGTTACAGGATGGCTTTGTACAGTCTGAATCCACTGCTCACGTGCTGCTTCAGCATCTGCTTGCGCTTTTTCAGAATTATCCTCTCGCTCTGGAATAGCAAACTTTGCCTGGTTCTCGATGAGAGATTGCCGCTTTCGGCGAGCGTCTGTCTTCAGTAGCTCTTTGCCGAGTTCAACCTCATCTTCACCATAGCGTTCGTCATCCAGTTGGAATTTTTGAATAACCTCACGGTCAAATAATCGCTCAAAGTTTTTGTCTGACACTTCTGGATATTGCTTCCTCATTTCATGTCTCATGATGTCGAGGTCACTCATCTTGGTGTAGTCAACACTTTTCGCTTCTAAATACGGGGTGACATCTCCCGTAGTCTCGTAATAGTCAATTAATCCTTGTAAGAACTCATCATACTCTTTAGCTGGCTCAACTGTTTTTTGCTCAAGTTGTGCTTTTAAATCTTCTACTTGGTCAAACAAGATATCGTGAGCATCAACTAACTCATCTACATTTGAATAAGTGTTATTAGTATAATTGTCTATAAATGAGGATACTGACTCTATATCTTCATTTGAATAACTGCTTTCTTCAGAATTTTTGTTGATGTTGGAAAGCTCTACATCATCATCAACAGGGACTTCTTCCACTGTTTCTGAATCTGCAATATCAGCGTCATCATCAAATGTTTCTTCTGTACTTGAAGTTTCTTCTGCCAGTTGCTCTTCAGTTTCTGGCTCTACTTGTTGGTCGTTCTGTGGTTGTTCTTCTACCGCGCCTTGAGATTGCGTAGCCTCTGTTGGTTGTAGAGACTCGCCATTCATGGTGATATCAGATAAATTTATTTCTTCCATAATTAATTGTGGTTGTTGTGTTGGCTAATTTATTGTACCATATTGGCATCTTTTGAATTTTCGGGGGTAGCTTTTAATCTTTCTTGTTCTTTAGCAAGTTCTATGCCTTGAGAAACACCTTGAGCAGATTGTTTCATACCGAGCTCTATTTCTTTTAGCATCTTTTCATACTCAAATTTCTGTTGTGCTAATTGACTATTTATTTGTCCTTTAGTTTTTTCAATCTCTATTTTAGCTTGAGCCTCTAACTGTATCGTTTGCTGCTTGGCTTTTTCGGCTGCGGCAGATGATTGTTGTTGAACTTGAGCATTCATCTCTTGCTGACGAATTGCCTTCTGCTCTAACTCCTCTTTTCTTCTTCGCATCTTATATGCCAATATCTGTTGAGCAACTTTTAAATTGTCAGTGTTCTCAATAAGAATAGCATCCTCCATATCTATCATTCCTTGCTGTAGGTTAGCTTGCATAAACGCAAGAAGCCTAGCTCTTGACTCGTTATCTGGTTTATCTTCCAAACGCATTCCAAACTCGTAATTAGATAAGTCTGGACTTGTTTTAAAAAACTCCATACTTGCATCTCCCAAAGCATTGAGATAACCTTCTATCTTACCACCTTTCTGAATTACATCTTGAACCCTTAAAACAATAGACCGACAAAGTTTTTCTAAAAGATTGCGTTCAGCTTCATGAATGTTACCCAAAGAATTATTTGTGCTTTCTGCTGCAAGTTTTGCTGTAGTAGTTAAAGCTCTGGCATCTGGAGTACTTCCATCTGTAAACTCATTGAGTCCAGTAATATCTCGAATCATCTGGATGTTCTGCTGAATAATACCAAAGTATGACTGTACGTCTGCTCCTATACCGTTTTGTAATTCTTCAATAGGACGATAATTTGTTGGCCTACCTTGAATATCAACTTTACGATAAACTAAAACACCCTTCTTATTAAACAAGTCAATAACCTCCATAGGTGTTAGTTGATTACCGTTAGCACCCAAAGGAATATCTTCAAGGGCACCCATCTCAATCATAATACCTTTTGGACGAGCTTCTGCAATTGCTTGCTGTAGCCTGTAGTATGCTATCTGTATATTATCAGCTATAGGTATTAGCTGCTCCATAATACCAAGACATCTCATGTTATGGAAGTCTGGAGAATACAAGTGATACGACATTTCAGTTTCCATCAACCGAGAAGCTTCACGCTTCATATCAGTTGACAAACCAAAATCAAACATATAGTTAGTACCGATAATCCACTTTGCACAGTAAACAACCTTATAGTCTGTTTTATTGTACTTATTCTTTTGTCGCTCACGATAATCTTCACTAACCTTTTTATAAACGAGATTACCTCTTCGGTCGGTTCTCTGCTCGTGCTTCATTGAATTTGTTGAATAAAACTCAATATCCATTACTTGAATTTTAGTGTCATCAAATGCACGGCTGAAAGGAGTGTTTACAGGCATAGCGGTTTGAACACCACCACCAGACATACCTTTTGCTTTTCCAGCTATTTCTTCATACGCCGTTTCACTTAACTGACTACCAGCCATAGCTTTAATGTCAGATATGGTAAGTTCTAAAACTTCACCTAAATGATTCTTATCAGAGAAATTATTTTTGATACAAGTATTTATAATAACTTGAGATGGGTTTACTCTTCGAACACGAACAGCATTATTCTCATCAATGTATTCTTTTACAATAGCAACGCCATCATCAAATAAATCCTCTAGCAATCGTCTACGAGTTTCATTCCAATCATTTTGATATAGAACTAAATCAATAGCCTGTTCCATTTCAATAGAAGCTTGATGCTTATAGGTATACCTAGACTGCATATCCAACTCTTCCATGTCTTGAGGCTCTGAAGGTTGTTTTGTAAGCCCAAGAATATCTGGTAATTCTGCATCTTGTTTTGAAAGACCTTCACGCAAGTATATTCTTTCTTTTAATCTTTTGAAGTATGCGTCTTTTTCATTTCTCGCTAAACCATCTATTGGTGTAGCAACAATATTATAGTCTGACTTCGACAGCTTGTTCAATGCAATGCGGCGAAACTTGGGTATAATTGGAAGTACAGACCAATCTATATTCAACCAGCTTTCATTGTCATCACTAGTGACACCAAGGACAGGCTTATATTTATTAACGGGCTGATTGCCCATTGCATATTCTTTTGTTCGGTGGTGTCTCCATCGAGCTTGATAAAAACTTTGAGCATTTATACCATTGTATTCATGCCATGCTGCTTTACAGTATTGTAAAATCCACTCTCTACCCTTCTCCTCATTAGAGATTAAATGAGATGGATAGTTATTTGGACCGTGACTATTATAACTCATCCTATTTTGTGTTTCCTAAACATAGACCCAACATCTATTAATTTTGTTTTTCTGATTACAGCATCCTTTAATAGACCCTTATCTGCTATTAAAGTATACCCAGCAGCCATCGCTGCGTCAAACTTTGTCGTGTTGTTAATGTCAAAATTAAGCCAATCCTCTATCAACTCCTTAAAAATGACCCCATCAATATGATTTACAATGTAATCTTCTGTAACTTCTGCAATTTGTTGGTGTGTTTTTTGGCTTCCAGAGATACCTGGTTTAGCTGCTCCAGGTAAAAACATTAAAAAATTACCGTAACCTCGCTCCTCAAAATAGTGAAGTATTCCGATTTTATTGTCTTCAAAAAGCATTTGACAACCATAATACACACACATCTTTAACATGTCTTCGTAAAATATTTTAGCTGTCGGTGGGCGATGGATATACTGACAAACAAAAGTATTGTTTTGATGATTTGATGTCGCGTCATATTTTGCAAAAACATATGCTGCTCCATCTGAACGCCGATAGTCTACAGTCATGTTATGGTCAAAAGGGTCACACCCAGCAACAAACTTTAATTGATTCAAAGGATATTTTTTAGTTGCTTTTGATTCAATTTTATTACTGTGTTCAATATTATCAAATATTAAACTAACTTCAAACTTTCCATTTGCTCTTGGCACGAAGACAACCTTACTATCTCTTTCACCATTTTCCCATTCAAAGTTTCCTTTTGTTGTTAGATTATCTTGCCATGAAACATAGTCAAGTCTGTCGTTTAATTTTATGGCATCGTATAAACACCTATCAGCATCAATTCTAAATGCCTCTTCTGGTGACATGGGAAACTTCCTAATAAAACTACTTAACTGTCTTTGGTCATTTCGTAAAGCTTCTCGTTCATTGAGTAAGTACATTGTGGATGACTCCACATTACATTGCCCGTAGTCGTTGTAGTCCAATGATTCTTGGGCTGGTGTAAAATATCTGTATAATCCGCTTTTTGTTCTTCCATTTTGATTCTTTTTATTTTGGTCACTATACTCCCATAGCATCCTGTATGTATCCATTTGCCCTTCTATTTCTTCTACTGTTGAGGTTAAAAGAGCTTTACCTATAATCTTACCGTCCACATCAAGACAAAATTTATGAGCGTCCCAGCGTTCCATAATGTCAACCTCTACAGTTTTAAAAACTTCATCCTGTACAAATCTTTTTAATTTATAACCGTCATATGCATAAACATCTGATGATTTAAAATCAATTGTTGATTCTAGTTCTTGACTGCTAAACTCTTCCATTGCCTGTCTACCTTTTTTAACAGTCTGGAAAAACCTTAATTCACTAGTAGGGTTGACACCTTTTGCTGTATCAAATACTGGTCTAAAAAAGTCTGGTAGTTTTCTAAATGGACTTACCACAGCTTCACGAAAAACTTTCTTTGCATCAACATTTGTTTTACTTTGAATACCTCCATTAGAACGCCTCATTCTGCTGATACCTTCAAGAAGGAAGGCACCCGCTTTAAATGTTTTACCAGCACGTCTTCTGGTAACATTAAGCATGCCATAACAATTGGGGTCTTCCAAACAATACTGAAGAAAGTAAAACTCTTTTCTATCTGGTTCTCTAAAATTTGGCAACCCTATATCTATTTGATAATAATTTAAAAAGTAATAATGAAGACCAGTAATATATGTTGGTTCACCATTATTCATAAACCAAACTCCATTCATTCTTCTACCCCACTCTCTTCTTCTAATAGTCTCAAGCTCTGGATTAAAATATTCTGAATCATCTTGCTGACGTTGATATTCGGCTTTCCGTTTCTTTTGCCAGTCTATTGGTAGTTCTATAGGTTCCCAATACTGGTCTTTTTTTCGCGCCGAACGCTGTATAATCTCAACCTCTTCTATCTCATTTGAAAAGTGATTGAAGACATACCCGACTGGAGGTACCCAACAGTCCAGCCCTTGAATGGTTTCTTTTTTATACCCCTTTAACTTCTTATACATTGTTAAGTGTTTCTGGACTTATAGAACCCCTAGACGTAATTGTTTTTACTAGGTCTTCATCCCCAGCATACATTTTTAAATAATACTTTTCAAGCCTTTCATTAATATTATCAAGGTCCTCCATGATTTTACCTTTAATCTGTAAAGCCTGTAAAATGTCTTTATCTCTATCCGCCTCTACATTTCTCAAAAGCTTTCGTTGATATTCGTAGAATGTCTCTTCATTAGAGACTATCATAGACCAAACTCGATTGTTTACTAATCTTAAAAAATCATCTATTAGCACTATTACCCCTTTATTCTTTAAGGTCATTAAAGAGACCGCTTTATTTTTGGACTGTTCATTCTCCATGGAAAATCCAGCAAGAATGGCTGACTGTTCTTTTCTTCTTTGCATATCTGGAAAAAACTCTTTTAGTGGAGAGCTAGGGTCATATAGATAACAAATGTATTTTATTATCTTGTCCTTGTCTGGGTCTTTAAATTTAGAAAATGACTCAATCAGAGATAGTCTCGGCACTTTTTTAAGGAGGTTTCCTTGGATGTTGTGAATAGGAAAAGTTAAAGAAATAAAATCTGAATCTGTAAAAAGTTTCATAGTTGGTGGTTAAATGGCAAATGTAGAGCGTCTACCTAGCGGTAAGTTAAAATATAGAGGAGAGTTATTTCCTGGATATAATAAACCAAAACGCGCCCCAAAAGGTAGTAAAAAGAAATATAGGGTACTTGCAAAACAAGGTGATAAAGTACGCATTGTTATGTTTGGTGCACGCGGTTACGATGATTTCTTACAACACAAAGACCCAAAACGTAGAGCCAACTTTAAATCCAGACACAATTGTTCAACTGCAAAAAATAAACTAACTGCTCGTTATTGGGCTTGTAATTATAACTGGTAATAAAAAAATGAAGAAAGACAACAAACGTGAAGTTGAGGAGATAGCAGAAAGCATAGAAAGCAGAAATCGTTCTATCCTTGGGGAGGAGACTCAATTTGGGATATCAATAAAAGCATTAATAGCATTAGCCGCAATTATAGCTTCAGCAGTAGGTATGTATTATAATCTTAATGCCGAAATCCAAGAAGCTAAATTATTGCCCGAGCCAAATGTGTCACGAACCGAGTATGACCTTAAGGACCAGTTAGTTAGGGAAAGTATCTTAAACACGCAAAAGGATGTGTCGGATATCAAAAAACAATTAGACAAGATAGAAGACCGTCTATTCGAATCTCAAAGAAGATAATACTATGGAAAAGATAGCCTGGATTTTATTCCTCACACTTTCGACAAGCATGACTTATTCAAATGGGTCATTTAAATTAGATGATGATAAAATAAAACAAAAGGGCGTAGTTATCATACATTACAATGCAGAGTTTAATTCTTCTAACAGTTATAAAGAAATAAGCAAAATAAAAGATGCCAAAATATATAAAGCTTGGATTGACAAAACCCCACAGCTAAAACAAGAGGAAGGCATCCGCTCCGTACCAACAATTATCCTGTATCAAAACGGTAATGAAGTAAAGCGCTGGGAAGGCGGACTTCAATTAAAACTGACCGTTCCCCTTCAAGAAGTACAGAAAGAAGTTGACAATCTTACAGGAGCAAATAAATTTTAATCATGAGACGTTTTATCACCCTATTCATTTTACTCACTTATACATCATTAAGTGGACAGAATATTATTTCTGATTTTTTCAAGTACAGCACTGTTTACACAAGTGGTATGGCTGCTTCACCAATGCAAGCACAAACAGAATTTTATGTGACTCAAGGCGGTGACTTGCAAAACATTACTATTGAAAATCCATTTGATTATAGAACTACTATAGGTATACGAAGAGTTGCACGATATGACTATGAAAATAGACAAGACAGATTCTATGATGGCCACAATCAATCTAACACTGCTTTGTCAGCAACTGTTGGTTCGGTAAAAGGATTTGAGTATTTAGGTCAATATGACAGAGGTAGACAACAAGGTAGAGATTACATAAACCAACGTTACTTCCTACGTTATCTCGGTAAACATTGGCTTATAAAAGGAGAATACTATCAACAAGGTTTAGTAGATTTAAATTACACGCAAGTTGATTCCAGACTTCGACTACACGTAGGAGAGCTTGATTTCAGTTTTGGAGCCGCAGTGAGACAACATAGACCTTACGGTTTTAATCCGATTGAAAACTATTTAGAGACAAACCCATGGTGGGAACTTGCGTTTGAATATGGATACGAGGATTACTACTACGGTATTGATTATGACAATGATGATGTCCTAGATAATTTTGATTGGTTCTGGGAGGATATAAATGGAGAAAGAGTTGCGGATACTGATGAGGATTTCAGAAGATATATATATGGAGATATTGTCAATGATTACAACAAAAGAAATCTAGATAGCATAGGAGGTCTTGCAAGTTTGTCGGCTATTATGGGTTTAGATTATTATCATTACGAAGAAAACTTTTGGATTCATGCCTGGGCAAATTTATTACCTTGGCATATGCACATTATAGGTGACAACTCATTTTCATACGAAAACTTTGCTGATGGATTAGAAAACACTAATCACTTCATACCTGGGCAGTGGATGGACTATACTGTAGGTGCAGTGCTGGGTTGGAAGCTTGGTTTGAAGTGGGGTGTATTTGCAGAGGCGGAATATATGAAATATTGGGACAGGGATGTTTATCTTGTAACCGCTGGAATAAACTATCAATTTAGATAAATCATGACACCAAAAAGAATAAAAAAGAAAGTAACGTCTGTAAAAGGTATAAGTGTTGAAGGGTTGACTCCTAGACAAATAAAAACTTTGTCAGAGCATTCTGTTCATCATAGCAAAAGTCATATGAAATTTATGGTTGAGCAAATGAAAAACGGTGTATCATTTACTGCATCTCACAAGGCTGCTATGAAAAAAGTAGGTGAATAAAAATGGCAAAGAATATTATTTTATTATACACTTCAAAAAGTAAAAAGAGAGGGAAGCATAGTAAAAAAGAAAGCAAGAATAAGTCAAGTAAAAACTATAAGAAACAATATAGAGGACAAGGTAGATAGACATGGAATTAAGAGTTATTAGATATTGTAGTCGTGAAGACTTTACACTTGGAATGTTGATGGAAGACCGTACATTCTTATGTTACACTTTGGAAGATGAACATAGAGAGGAAAAGGTTCTTCATGAAACACGTGTTCCAGCTGGACGATATCGTATTACCTTAAGAACTGTCGGAGGCTTTCATAAAAGATATACGCAAAAGTATGGAGATATGCACAAGGGAATGTTATGGGTACGTGATGTTCCTGGCTTCGAATACATACTCATACATACTGGAAATACAGATGAACATACAAGTGGATGTTTACTAACTGGTATTACGTCAGACTCTGAAAAAGGTTTTATAGGTCGTAGCGGAGATGCTTATAAAAATATATATCCTAAAATAGCAAAAGCGCTAGAAGATGGAGAAGATGTATTTATAACCTACGAAAATTTTGATGAAATATGACACCGAAAAGAATTAGAAAAAAGAAAAAGTCTCGAGTTAATGAGGCTGGAAACTATACTAAACCAAAGATGCGTAGACGTATGTTCAAAAGCATATTAGCTGGTGGTAAAGGTGGGCGGCCTGGACAGTGGTCTGCAAGAAAAGCTCAAATGTTAGCGTTACGATATAAACAAGCTGGAGGAGGATATACATCATAATGGCACTAAAGAAAACACAGCAGTCATTAAAGAACTGGTCTGAAGAAGATTGGACCACTGGAAGTGGTAAACCATCTCTAGAGACTGGTGAGGTTTATCGGCCAAAGAAAGAAATTAAAAGACTTCGTAAAAAAGGTCTTTTAAGAAGAGCAAACAGGCAAAAGCGCAAAGCTATGCGTGAAGGCAAACAGTTTGCACAATACGATGAGGAAACTAAAATTAAAGGTAGAATTAGAAATAGAACATAAATAATAGAAATCATGGCGTACGGAAAGATGTCTTACGGGACAACAGCGAAAAAAATCAAAAGAATCAAACCTAAAAAGGTTAAGAAAGGAAGTAAGAAATAATGAACGTAAAGAAGCTTAAAAAGATTTCTGCACAGCTACACAAAGCATCTAGGATGCACAAGGGCCAGGCAGAAAAAATTGAGAAGATTATTAAGTCAGCTAAAAAAGAAAAGTAATGGACTTTCCTTGTAGTGGGTGTGGTGCTTGTTGTAGAAGAGTTTCTGCATTTTCAGACGAGGAATTATCCAAGTGGGGATTATCGACAAAAGACGATGGCTCATGTATAAACTTATTAGGTGACAATTCTTGTGCTATATACGAAACTAGACCAGATATTTGTAGAGTAGATGTTCAGTCTAAAAAAAGCGACTTGCCGATTAAAGTATATTACGAAGAGAATATAAAGATTTGCAATGAGTGGATGGATGAAGATGGAATGTCTCACTTAAAAATAAAATTATGAATCCGAAAAGAATTAAAAAGAAAAATAGTCTTGACGCAAATAAAGACGGTAAGATTACATTTGGTGATATAATTAAATTAAGAAAGGCAAACGCTAAAAAAAATAAGAAAAACAAATAAACATGGCACCAAAAGAATTGAAATCGGTTACTGTTATTGCAAAGCAAAGAAAACCGTCATTGACTAAAACAATGGAATGGCAAGGTGAATCTCTGAATAATGCAATATCAAAGGTAAACACCTTTATAAAAAACAAAGGAAACTTTGGAATGCAAACGGGTAAAGAAAAAGCCCTAATGAAAAAGGCTGAAAAGATGCTTACGATGGGTGCCTTCGGAAACCTTGATAATTTATTAAGCGAAAATATTAACGCATATAAACCTGGTACTTTTGACCAATCCAAATTTTCTGGATACAAAGAAGTTGACCCTTCTGAAATTATGGATGGAAAGTTCAAACAAGTCAGTGGTAAAAAAGCAGAGGCTATACGCCGCATTCGCGCAACAAACAAGAATGCTGGTATGAGACCAGGAGTTAAAATAACCAAGAGTTAAAATAACTCGTACATAGATAAAAAAAGAGGGAGCATTTGCTCCCTTTTTTTATTGCCTATCAAGAACGAGTGTCATCTCTATATTGTCAAATTCATTGGGGGTATTGAATATAACAAAGGTTCCTTCATTCCCGTTACTATCTACAAAGCCATATGGGTCTCCAAATCCATTACCGATATCTTCAGCACCAGCAATACCATATAAGTCCAAGTAGTTATCTCTCATCATGTAAAGTACCTTGGTTACAAGGACACCTCCTTGGAAAGTAATTACTGGTCCAATCTCATCACGACTTTCTATAATAGAATGAGCGTATGAATCAATGATATCTTGTAAATAAACATCTGGAGTCTGTGAGTTGTCTTGAGCAGACAGTGACAGAGAGAAAAAAGCGAGAGCTAAAACAATTAAATTTTTCATAAAGCATTAATAATTTTTGGTTTATATAATCAAATATAGTAATTATTTGTAATAATCAACTATTATTTTTCATTTCTTTTAAAATTCTTACTACACTTTCATATCTACGCATATCCCAAGAGGTGTGACAGCACCTAGATAACGTCTCGGCAGACGATATTGCATGGTCCAAACTTTTAGACCTAGATAATATTTTTGTAGCTAACTCCACAATTTTCATTTATAACTCTCATATTGAGTAACACAATATAGGGATTGTGTACTTTAGCAGCAAAGTATCAAGCTATGGTTCCTGTATTCATTCCTTATTCAAGTCAAAAATTATCAAAGTCTTTTAGAGATGATATGAAGGCTAAAAATGTTGAAGGTGTAAAGATTCCTATTCCAAGAAAGAAGGATGCGCCAGCGCCATTCATCCACGAGATAGATAGCAATAGATTTAAAAGAGGAATAGTACAACCAGAAAACAGCGGTAATTTTAAGTATACTTCCATGAACCCTCGCTCATCGGCCACTGGAGCATATCAAATACTCTATAAAGAGCATGCCGATGAATTACGCAAGGATTATGGTATCAATAACAGAGATGAGTTCGCGTTATCTAATACTGCCCAGGAAAAGATTATGGATGCAAGAATCAAGAGATACGAAAAAGATGCTTACGAGTTATATAACGAATACAAACCTCAACTAAAAAATAAGTTTACTTTTTCTGAAGAAGAGATAATGGCTTTAGTTCATTTTGCTGGAAGACAAGGAACTAGAAAATATCTTGCTTCTATACGGGATGACAAGCCAGCTCCTAGAATGCCTGGAACAAATCTAACTCAAAAAGAATACTTGAAAAGATTCAATAAGGGTATGGAGGCTTACGACTCGCTGTAATTAGGATTTTTCTTTTTCCACACATCAAATAGTTTCTGGCCAAAATCTCCAAGGCTATAAGCAACTTTTCTTATTTCTGCATATCTGTTTGACCACTTTCTGTAGACCCTGGGGTCATCAGAGCGTTGGTAATGCCAGTCAAATCCTTGGGTCAATCTTTTAAACTCTTCAACGGTTGCATCTTCATACACCCAAACAAACGCATTTCTATGCGTATATGGTTCCATTAGTTTGCTGTACTCTTCATAGCTTATACGGTCAGCTCTAAAGTCAGCGTCTATTTTTTCTACTTCGGGTATAGTACAAATTCTTTTGGTTGGTCGTTTTTCTTCCATCGTGATTTTTATTTAAAGTTAATTTTTTCAAATATTTAGATAATGTTCTACTAGTTATGCCCAAGGCATCAGCAGCTTCTTTTTGTGTTTTATATTTTCTTAAGGCATATACTATGTATCTCTGCCTTACTCTAGCAATATTTAAATCGTCCATTAAATAAATAATATTAAAGGAGAGAAGAGCTGGTTGTTTTTTATTTCATACAGAGGAGCTTCTGTAGTTAAAGTTGTACCGTCATCTCTTTTGCGGATAGTACCTTTTTCGAAAAAATTTGCTTCTTTTAATAATCTTTCTTTAGTAGTGAATCCACATACCCACAAGAACCCTGTCCTTTTATTTAATGAACAAAATATATAAATATCACAGGGCAACTCTTTTTGATATCCAACAAAATTATTTACGTAATGGCCTTTAGGGTTTACCGTTCTGGTCATTGTTTTTACATCAATGCGGGCGTTGTTATGTAATATGTCATAGCCCCCATCGTATCCAGTCTCAAATGAATATTCATATCCAAAAGCTTTTCTAATAATATTTTCCCCAATAAGTCCAGCGTATTGTTGTTCTTTGCTCCCATTAAAGTCGAACCTATTGCCCATGTTATTGCTGGAGACAAAGTCCCATGTTTGTTTTTTTAACGATTCTGGGATTTTAATTTTTTGCATTTAGCTTGATGCTTACAGCCCACTTTAGCCAAACAAACTCTATAGATTGACCAGTTGCTTCTTTATCGTATAAAATAAAAGACGTAGGAAGTATGCATAAGACTCCTGGAAGATATTGGATATTAAAAGTCATTTATGATTGTATTACGTTATCACATACAATATAGTAATTATATGTAACAATATGAAATGTTTAAGCAAAAAAAAAGAAAACCCCGCTAATGCGAGGTCTTCCTACCAAACCAAAAATGCACAAATGCCGTTATGTGCAATGCTAAAGATAATACTATAGCCAAGTTTTAGCAATAGAATAATCATATTCTTCTTCAAGAGCTTTTTTGAAATGTTTTTTTACATGCATAACAACGTAATCCCCTAGCGGTGTTAATACATATTTACTGGATATACCAATTTTTGTTTTAGGAATTATTTTTTCTATAACTCCTTGAGTTTCTAGCTTGTGTATATATTGATATACAATTTGCTTACTATAATTTATCCGTACATAACGAAGCAGATGCGATACTTCAGCGGCCATAAAGTGTGGAAGTGGGTGTTCTTCTTTTTCTCTTTGTAATATAATCTCGTTTGCACATAAAACAAAAGTGACCATCTCTCTACGCATACGTAAATCGTCAAACGCAAAGTTATTTGCGGCCTCTTTTATTGCTTTGTGAAACATTAGATACTCTCTTACCATTGCATTTTCCACATTTTCCATCACACTCCTTGGGCTCTATCGCGCACCACCCTTGCATATACAGTTTTCTCCTCCGCACGAACAGTTATATTTTACGGAGTAATCATGTTTACTAAAGTAGTCAAAATATCTTTGAGTAGCTTTAGACACTTCCTGTATAACCTTTTCATGATTAACTGCCACACGCTTCACAATCTTCGGGATTTTCAAGATTACACGTTTCGGGTTGTTCGCACTCTTCTAGGTCATTCACCCAGGAGCTGAAATCGTCAGTCATAATTAATAGACTTTAAAATATTAGACAAAAAAAGCATGCCATAGCATGCCTAAAAAATAAACCAATTGGTTATTCTAGTGACGGACGAAAGCGGGTGTATGTGGACCTACATAACTATTCACTACATTAAACTCCATATGTTCTATGGCATCATCAACAGTGACAGTTTCATCTTCATCCCCTCCCATTGTACGATAGATAATATCAACACATTTCCAGTAGTCATAAGCTATATAAGGATATTCATTCAATCTGTGAACAATCCCTAAAAAAGCTTCATCCAGACCATCTGCGATAAGTATAGGGTAATCATCCCCATACATCTCGTATACTATGTCTTCAATATCTTCTCTAGTCATCATCATAACCTTATACGAAAGTATGACAATGGGTTGGTGAATGAGCAATCATTAGAGGTCTCTTTTTTACAGGAACATGTACCATTTTGGTACACAGCGATTTGTGATTTAATAACGAAATCCTTTGAAGCCTAACATATGAAAAAGGGTCTCCGCCAAGTGGGCTAACTTCATATGTTTTGTCTTGAGTATAATAAAGGCATACTTCACATTCTTACCGTTTTCAGAATGCTTCTGCACTCTCTTCTTGAAGTTTTTAGTCATGCCGATATATCTTTCTTTGGGGAGGTAGTACAATAAAAACTTACCTATATGCTCTTTTGAGCCATGCACGTCTACATTTTTCTTACAGTCCTTACAATATCTTTGGACCCCACTTGGTCTGCTCTTGTCTTTATGGAACTCCGACAGAGGTTTCTTTTTCTTACATTTACTACAATGCCCTTTACTATTCAAATTCTGATAACGCGCTTTCATCAACTACGGCAGTTAGGTCGTTTTGGTGCATAGTGTAAAACACTTCGCCCTCTACTTCATTCTCAAACTTTGAGTTTTTAGTAAATAAGACATACTCTCCTACATCTACAGTCAACACATCATCACCTTTTTCTGGAGTTCCTATGTGTCTTAATTTACCTATGTCCCAGTTTGTATTTTGTTTATACGCATCTGGCACTATTAAACCAGACCATTTTTCTTGTTTTTTGACAGGCTCCACAAA
>Ga0163111_10000234_pt1 | contig 33197 bp, 21 predicted proteins | sample CRUFie1St18metaG_FD_109645 | JGI IMG/M metagenome (GOLD analysis project Ga0163111, IMG submission 109645) | Marine microbial communities from the Costa Rica Dome - CRUD Field 142mm St18 metaG | ecosystem: Environmental > Aquatic > Marine > Oceanic > Photic zone | place: Costa Rica: the Eastern...
AGAGCCCCTACCACGGCTGGTAGTCGTACCCACAACTTTGTTAGAGCCCCTACCACGGCTGGTAGTCGTACCCACAACTTTGTTGGAGTCCCTACCACGGCTGGTAGTCGTACCCACAACTTTGTTGGAGCTCCTACCACGGCTGGTAGTCGTATCAGCAGTCTTGCTGGAGCTCCTACCACGGCTGGTGGTCGTATCAGCAGTCTTGCTGGAGCTCCTACCACGGCTGGTGGTCGTATCAGCAACTTGGTTGGAGCGACCACCAGCCGTGGTATATGCACGAGCAGCTATCATTTCCCTCGTCTCTTGGGCAATTAGAGACAAACACAACAATCATTTTCACGGGGATTAAAGAATTGTAAATAAAATCTGGCAGAAAAGTGAAAAGATGAGGGCAGTGCATGAATTGAGTACCTTCTATTTTGTTGGCTGAATAAAATTCTTTATCATTCGGAGAATTCCTACTAAGCAGGGGATTAAACGCTCAAATGCATGAAATATAAACTTAAGGAGATTAAGACATTTGTTTCGGATGATTGGATGGTGAATGGGATGAAACGGTACCGAAAAGTTTTCGACCAATCTGAGACCGCATATGTATATGTAGAAGTAGCTTTGCATAATTTGAAGTTCACAAAAGAGGATTGGGATGCTAAGGTGCAATTGCAAGTGTCTAAGTGGGGGAAGAATTCGGAAATATTAGGGGATATTCCCATTGAACAAACCGTAACGAAAGATGAACCTGTAGTATATATTCGGCATGGTTGGGGCACTGATACGAAAGGAAACTATTGGGAAGAAGGAAAGTATATTTGGCGAGCTTTTGTCAATGGGAAAAAGGTAGGGTCTGCCACCTTTTATGTATATGATATAGGGGAGATTTCGAAAGACGATAACCCATGGCTAGAGGTAATGTCAGTAAAACTCTATGAGGGCTCAGAGGTCAATTTTGGGGTAGACAACCGAGACTACTTAGCGGAATTCAACGGCGAGCAGACACGGTATGTTTGGGCAGAGTTTCGAGCAAAGAATACATCTGGGCGGGATTGGCATTGTGAGATTGCTTTTACTTTCTATACGGATACGTTTGAGATAAAGGGGCGAGCGACTGAGCTTCAACGGATTTCGAAAACGCAAAAGACTTTGCATATCTCCTCTGGTTGGGGCTCAAGTAGTCCTGGTACATGGACACCAGGTATGTATTTTATGACGGTTACCTTTATGGATACCCTCTTAGGGATTGTTCCTTTTAAGGTAGGGGATGAAAAAATACAAGGAGACCTACCGTTCTTAGAGCCAGAAATTGAAACGTTGATGGAGCTAGCTACTGTAGAAACTCCTAAGAAAGAAGAGGTTCCCTTAGAAAATATACTCGAACCCTTAGATAAATTAATTGGACTTAAGGAGGTCAAAGAAAGAATCAAAGACTTTACTTATTATGTCGAATACCTAAGTTATGTGAAAGCTCGTGGGCTTAGGCCTACCAATTTAGGGGTGAACTTGCATTCTGTCTTCCTAGGCAATCCAGGAACAGGTAAGACGACAGTCGCAAAGCTGCTCGGGGCAATCTATAAGAAGCTAGGACTCCTATCAAAAGGGCATGTGCACACGGTAGGAAGAATCGAATTGGTAGGGGAGTATATTGGCCAAACGGCTCCAAAGGTGAAAGAAGCGATCAAGAAGGCAAGAGGAGGGATTTTATTTGTGGATGAGGCATATTCATTGTTCCGCTCGCAAGCAGACTCTAAGGATTTTGGGCGAGAGGTAATTGAGGTATTGGTGAAAGAGATGTCGGATGGAGAAAAGGATTTGTCTATTATTATGGCAGGTTATCCCGATGAGATGCGCCGATTTGTGAAGTCAAACCCAGGTCTATTGTCTCGTGTAGGGCGCTTTTTTACGTTCCCAGATTATGACCTAGGCGAATTGATTGACATAGCCAAGCTCATTACACGCAGGCGAAGTATGATGTTGGGTTTCGAAGCAAGGGAGTTGTTAAAAAAAGAGCTGGAAGAAATCTTCTTTAAGCGTTCTCGAAACTTTGGAAATGCACGTTTTGTAGAGAAGGTAATAGAGGAGTCGATTGTGCAGTTGGGAGTTCGACTCATGAAAACACGTGAAAAGTCTAGTATTCGTGAAGTAGAGCTGTACGACATCAAAGAGGAAGATATGGAAAAGGCTTTTGCTATCCAATATCGTCAACAACAAAAGGGATTGTAAGTCCTTGATAAAAAAACGCTTACCAAACATAGCCCGATTGGACTTTCTATTCGTTATAGGAAACAAGGACATATGAGTCCCTTGTTGATAGTACATACCCAACGCCTTAACGAACCCTAGTTCCTGCCATGGATACTTATATTGACATTAGCAAAACTCTAGCTTCCCTCAAAAACCTATTGTTGACAATTGCACAAGCGGCTAATAGGGGATTGCCCGCTCATACATATGTTTTGTTTTCCTATCATGAGTCTTTAAAGGAAGGCTCCTAAAGAGAAAATACATATGATTAGCCTAATTGTGGTCGCCTATAATGAGGCGATGTGTATAGGACGTACATTGCGCTACCTAGAACAAATGACCTATGAAGGAAAGCGGGAAATCATTGTTGCAGATGGAGGTAGCTCCGATGCAACAGTCGGGATTTCTATGAAGTATGCGCAAGTTGTGGAGGGCTGTAAAGGGCGAGCAAAACAACAAAATCTTGCGGCGCAATCAGCAGAAGGAGATATCCTTTGGTTTTTGCATGCTGATATGCGCCCCCATCCTTATGCTTTAGAAGCAATCCACCAATATGTCTATGAAGAGGGATACGATGGAGGAGGCTTTCCCCGTGTATTCGATGAATACCATGAGCGAATCAACCATCTCAGAACACGCCTGAACTTTCGAACAAAGGACAAACAAGAACAGGTGGATTGTGATTGTTTTTGTGGGGAGAATGGAATCTTCGTCCGAAAAAACGTATTTGAAGCCTTAGGAGGTTTTTGTGATATGCCTATAATGGAAGACTATGAGTTTACAGAGCGTTTACAGGCTCAATACAAAATTAAGAAGATTTGTTCCCATCCTCTTGTGATTTCGGCTCGCCGTTATGTCAAGGAAGGCTTTATGACGACCTGCTTCCGTTGGATGCTCATGAAGAAATTATATCAATGGGGCGTTTCTCCTGAACGATTGGCTACTTGGTATCGGGATGTTCGCTAAAAGCTGTATATTTGTTTGGTATCAAGCTTTAAATAGAAAAGAATTATGTCTGAACACGAGTTTCTATCATATAAATACTTGGAATGTGAGGTTCGCGAACGTATTGCTTATTTAACCCTCAATCGACCAGAGAAGCGGAATGCCTTGAATGATATTGTGATGGTCGAGTTGAAGCATGCAGTGACGGTTGCAGAATCTCGGCAGGATGTGAAGGTGGTGGTTATTCGGGCAAATGGAAAGGCGTTTTGTGCAGGAGCTGACTTAGAGTACCTCAAACAAATGCAGCAATTTACACCCGAACAAAATCTTGCAGATTCGGCTACTTTGGCAGATCTATTCTTGACTATTTATCGTTCAGGTAAAATCTTTATTGCACAGGTAGAAGGACATGCCATTGCAGGAGGATGTGGACTCGCAACGGTTTGCGACTTTACATTTGTGGTGCCACAAGCAAAGTTAGGATATACCGAGGTACGTATTGGTTTTATCCCCGCAGTGGTGATGGTCTTTTTGTTGCGTAAAATTGGGGAAACCCGTGCAAAGGAACTCCTTCTATCGGGTAAACTCATTGATGCAGTGACCGCAGAACGCTATAACCTCATCAATGCGGTGGTGGAGGCAGACCAAATCCAAGAGTATGTATACCAGTTTGCATTGGGCTTATGCGAGAAGAATTCGGCTTCATCTATGTTGCTAACGAAAAAGATGATAGCCGACATCCAAACCTTCCCTATAGAAGAGGCACTTACGTTTGCAGCTAAGATGAATGCACGCTCACGTACAACTCCCGATTGTATTAGAGGGATTGGGGCTTTCTTGAATAAGGAACAAATTAGCTGGTAAATTAAGGAAGAGGAAGTTGAGGCCTTAAGGTTTCATATAGGGCTTGAGCCGCAAGGGCATGGACACGTTCATTAGGATGTGCATCATGCTTATTGACAACCCGTTGCATAGGAGGAATGGGTTGAAGCTGGGGGATAAGGTTGATGACAGGAATGTCTTGCGCTTGAAAGTGTTGTTCGATGGTTGATACGAAGAAGCTCCCTTCTAAGTCGCGCAGAAAAGGAAAAATCAGAACAATAAGGGGAATTCCTTGATCCTTTGCATAAGAAGCGAATTGGTTGAGGTCGTGTAAGTGGGTGTTGAGGAGACTTGTATCCTGATAAGCAGATTGCAGGAATTCGACATAGGGTTGCTTATCAGCATGGGGGAATTGCCAGTAGAGGAGATTGGCCAAGAATGACCCCCGAATGATAGGCCTAGATAGAAGAGGGATGTCTTGATAAGGCTCGAATCCCCCAAAATCAATTCCTTGATCCCGAGCAATTCCATCAACATCATTGCTATAGTATTGCACAATGACTAAGTCGGGGGAGACGGGGTATTCGAGTAGGCGTTTGTAGGCTTCTCGGGTATCGGCTCCATTATGGCCAAGGTTGTGTACATGATGGTCATCGGGAAGCTGCTGAGCGAGGAGGTTGGAATAGCGTTGATTGACATCGCAAATACCATATCCTGCCGTAAACGAATCCCCCACAATTAAAATATGCTTCATATTCGTATCTGCCTGAACTTTTTCATCTCTATACCCCAACTCATTCAGGGGTTCCCAACAATACCGCAGCCACGTTTGTGCCGATAAGGTATAGCCAACTTCATGGGTTTGGGGGATAAGCATGGCGATTCCTTCGGCCAAAAGCAGGGTGAGGACAATACTATACCCCATTAACATGCGATTTTGTAGGGACTCACTTGCGGTTCCTACTTTGATTCGATGATACATTGCGCCTCCTAGACCCACGAGTATCATAAGCATTCCCATAAGCCGTAAAGGAAACAACAATAGGTACCGTATGCCTGGTATCTCAAGACAATAAGAGGTAAGGAGAAGCAGACAAATTCCTACAATAGCTATGAACCAAGCAATACGCATATGACAAAAGCTTTTCGCAAATATGTGGATTTCTGGCGTTGATTTATAAAGGAACATTTTCCTATTTAGAGCCTTCGCTTACTTACATCTAATTATTATGAGACAATACGTCATTATCCTTCTATTTTTCGGGTTTTCTTGTCAGATGAATGCCCAAATTCAGCTTTCGCTGAAACAAGATCTTCCTTTAGGGATTGCTGCGGCAGGGCTTGGTGCAGTTGGCTTGTGGATCGAAGGTAAGAAGCCTATCGGATTGACAGAAGATCAAATCGCCAACCTCAATCGTATGGACATCAATCGTTTCGATCGAATTGCTACTTATAATTGGCGACCTGCCTCTCAGCATGCCAGTGATGTGCTCATGATATTATCTGCAGCCACTCCTTTTTTGTTGTATTTGGATAAGGACATGCGCCAAAATAAACAGGGGCTAAAGCTACTTGCGTTAGGGGCTCAAAGTTTTGCGATAACGATTGGCCTCACCAATATGACGAAGCGATTGGCTAAGCGAACCCGCCCTTATGTCTACAATTCCAATGTGCCCATGGAAGAACGAATGGAGCGAGATGCACGTATGTCTTTCTTCTCAGGGCATACATCAGTCGCTGCCCAAGGTACCTTTATGTTTGCTACTTTTTATTCCAGAACCAATCGAGGAAGTCGCCTCAATCCTTATATTTGGGCAGGGGCTGCCGCTCTGCCTTTGTCTACTGCTTTTTTGCGTGTGAGGGGAGGGAAGCATTTCCCTACAGATGTGATTGTAGGTTATGTAGTAGGAGCGTTAACGGGCTATTTAATTGGGCGAATTCATACACCTAAATAACTGATTGTTAGGATAGCACTTGATTCGGTCGAAAAAACACTTGGGTTTTTTCTATATTTGCATGTCCATATTTTATTAGTGCGAATAACTTCTAGGCCACCCAAGTGTATATGCTGAAAACGTTGCCCATATCCTCTTACTGGGGCGCTGTTTATACCCTCATGTTTGGGGTTCTCTATCTAATAAGAGAAGCAAGCCCTTCCTTTTTCTATCTATTGTTCGGTCGAACAAGAAAGAAGTGTCGTGTTGAATATCTTTCATATGGGAATTACGGTATTCCTATAATTGGACAGTTGTGTATAGAAATGCATACAGATTATTTATGGCATTTGAGAGTTGATACAAAAAAACTCTTTGGGAAAATTATTTTACAAATAATCGTATGCTCAGAAAGAGTGAGAAAAATTTTTACTGCCATCGGTTCAAAAAAGATTTATTGTGCGTTTATGGAAAACAACAAGCGTGATTGTCATTATATAAACGAAAATCTCTTAATCCTCTTAACATGACCGAAGCAATAAACTATCTCAAGCGTGATCCACGCCATTATCAAATCGCATACTTAGGCTCTTTTTTAACCTATGGCATTCTCGCATTAGGATGGGATACCGACTTAGCAAGGTATGCGCTCGTTATTTCTACCTGTATTGTTGCCCAACTCATCGCAACCTACTTTACTACTAAGCGGTATAATTCGGTGAAAAGTGGGATGATCACTGCTTTGAGCCTTTGTCTGATGCTCAAGGTCAATAATCCGATTACCTTGGTCTTGGCTTGTGCACTGGCCATATCTAGCAAATTTCTCATTCGCCTAAAGGGAAAGCATATCTTCAATCCTGCTAATTTTGGAATTATCGTAACCGTATTGATTACAGGGGATGCATGGATTTCTCCAGGCCAATGGGGGAGTGCTGTCTTCTGGGTATTCTTGTTTGGTATTACAGGAATGTTCATCCTATTTAAGGTAGGACGGATTGATACGAGCATGGCATTTCTCATAACTTACCTCGGATTAGAGTTCGCTTGGGGCTCTTTGTATCTAGGTTGGCCGTATGATCATTTCCTTCATAAGCTGACAAGTGGAACCTTATTGCTCTTCACTTTCTTTATGATTACAGACCCTAAAACGACACCAAATGCCACAAAAGGCCGTGTTTTATGGGCTGCCATCATTGGGTTTATGGCCTTCTTTTTAGCGCATTGGCTAGATGAAGCGAGTGAGTTAGTAGGCTTAGCCGATTGGTATAACAGTAAGTCTATTTACTTATACAGTGCGCCTATCTGGGCTTTATTCCTGATCGCTCCTCTTACTGCATTGCTTGATAGAGTGTTTATTGGAGAACGTTTTAAGTGGCTATCTACATAAAGAACCTATTAATATTACAACACTATGAAAAGAAAAGCATTCGTCTATTTACTTACATTCTTATTGCTTTGTACCAATATGAATGATGTTTTGGCCTTCTGCGGATTCTATGTTGCAAAAGCAGATGCCAAATTGTTTAATGAATCATCGAAGGTAATTATCTGTAGAGATGGAGATCAAACGACAATTACCATGTCGAATGATTACCAAGGAGAGGTTGAGGACTTTGCAATGGTCGTTCCTGTACCTGTGGTATTGAAGGAATCCGACATTCGAGTGGTCGATCAGATGCTATTTGACCGATTGGATGCTTATTCTGCGCCGCGTTTGGTGAAATACTACGATTCTAACCCTTGCGATCGACATTATTATGATGATATGGCAGAAGAATCGGCTGCGGCAGAGGAAGCACCTGCAACTGAGGGAGCTGAAGCTCCAGGAGAGGAAGATCCCTATAAAGTAACGATTGAAGCAAAATATACCGTTGGAGAATACGATATCTTAATTCTATCAGCAGAAGAGTCTTCAGGTTTGGAGAAGTGGTTGATTGACAATGGATATAAGATTCCTGATGGAGCGGAAGAAGTATTGGCTCCTTATATTAAGGATAAATTGAAGTTTTTCGTGGTAAAGGTGAATGTAAAGGAGAAGAAAAAAGCAGGTTTTGATACGCTTCGTCCATTGCAAATAAAGTTTACATCGGATAAATTCATGCTGCCCATTCGATTAGGAATGGCGAATGCCAAGAGCGATCAAGATTTAGTTGTGTTTGCATTTACACGTACTGGACGAGTTGAGACCGCAAATTATCGTACGGTTGAAATACCTTCCAATATCAATATCCCTACGAACATTGAGCCTAAGTTTGGGCAATTTTATGTAGATCTGTTTAAAACAGCATGGGAAAAAGAGGGCAAAAACGCTTGTTTTGTAGAATATGCATGGGATATTAGTTCGACGAACTACCTAAAGTGTGATCCTTGTGTAGGCGATCCTCCCAACGGTCATGACCTACGAGAAGCAGGGGCAAGTTGGTTAAGTGGTATTAATGATGGACAAGAAGGTATGCAGACTGCCAACTATCAGGGGAATATATTCGTTACACGTTTGCATATACGTTACAATCGAAAAACTTTTCCGCAGGATTTAACATTTCAGATTACTCCCAACACAAATAATTTCCAAGGGAGATATATCATGCAATTTCCTGCGACAGGTGATTTAACGTGTAAAGAAGCGACTAGTTACTTAGGCCAATTGACGCGCCGCCGCCGAGCAGAAGTAAAGACCCTTGCAGAACTGACAGGCTGGGATACAGCTGATTACGAAGGATACGTAAATGAATATCAAAGCGTAGCTAAGAAAGCATCAAGACAATATATGTTGAAGGTATTTTTATTTGCAGCTTTATTTATTGGAATACTTATCGCATTGTTTAAGATGCTTGGATTTCAAAAGACAAGGATCTGATTTAAACCTTAGAGTATACCCCCAAGAATGAGACAGAGAATAACAACGTTAACACTTATTTTATGCTTGCTCTTCACAAACCTGAGTGAGGTAATTGCATTCTGCGGATTTTATGTTGCCAAAGCAGACTCAAAACTTTTCAATGAATCTTCTCAGTTAATTGTAGCACGTAGTGGACAACGGACAACGATTACTATGGCAAACGACTTCAAAGGAGATGTGAAGGACTTTGCGATGATCGTACCTGTACCTGATGTGCTAAAGAAAGAGAACATTCGTTTGGTTTATCCAAGTATATTTGAAAAGCTGGATTCTTATTCCTCTCCGCGTTTGGTCGAATATGAGGATGACCATCCTTGTGAACCAAAAGTGGAACCAGAAACAGTCTGGTTGTATCGTGGAGAAGATGAAGATGAAGGAAGCGGTGGCTTGAAGATCCGAAGTGGCTCTACGTTAGGGGTAGCTGTAGAAGCCAAATATAGCATAGGGGAGTATCAGGTGCTCATCTTATCTGCAAAGGAATCTTCTGGTTTGCATACATGGCTGAAGGAGAATGGGTATAAAATCCCAGCAAACGCAAAAGAGGTATTAGACCCTTATGTGAAGAATGGATTGAAATTCTTTGTCGTAAAAGTGAATTTAGAAGAGGTGAAAGACGACTATGTCGAACTTAAGCCTTTACAAATAACATATGATTATCACAAGTTCATGGTTCCGATTCGATTAGGCATGGCCAACTCGAAGCACGACCAAGATCTTGTGATTTATGCTTTTTCGGAACAGGGGCGCATTGAAACGGCGAATTACCGCACGATTAAGATGCCAACTGATCACAATGTTCCTGAGTTTGTAGAAGGGGTTTTCGGTGATTTTTATAGTACAGCCTTCACAAATACCTGGGAAAAAGGAGGAAAAGATGCGGTTTTCTTGGAGTATGGTTGGGATCTCAGTTCGAAGAATTATGTAAAATGTGATCCTTGTGTTACGGAGCCTCCTTTGGCGGTAGATTTACAGGAAGCAGGGGTAGATTGGTTGGATGTTCAGACGCGTATGGTATATACGGGTGATGTGTATATGACGCGTTTGCATCTACGATATAACCGAGAAACCTTTCCGCAGGACTTGGAGTTTCAAGAAACGCCCAATACCCAGAACTTTCAAGCTCGTTATGTCGTGAATCACCCTGCTACGGGTAATTTGAGTTGCGAAGCGGGTAAGAAATATACGGAATTCCTGACTGCACGTAGAGAAGAGGAGTTGCGAAATCTCACTGAGCTTACAGGCTGGAAGACAGATAAGCTAACCGATTATGTAACAAATACGGATTTTACTGTGCAAGATTTTTTATCGGCCAAACTCCTTTCGAACAAGGAAGAGGGTAATAAATATGTATCATCCGATCAAGAAAAGCATGAAACCGTTAAGCTAAATCCTATTAAACGAACAATTCCTAAGGCTGTATCGGGGCCTAGTATTGAGCCACATTTGATTCCTGGGGATTACGAACAGATGGATTTTATGGCAACTCGAGGAGATTGTGAGCCAAAAACACCAACTTTATCGGTAGAAGTATCGAAAGAAGTCGAAAAGGAGCAAAAAGCAGTTGATGAAAAAGAAGAGATTCCTTATTTTTGGCGCACATTATGGCTGGTAGTATTCCTTTTGTTAGGAGCAAGCTTGTATCGCTTGAATAAGTAAGAAACCTATTCTTTTTATATAAGAAGCTGCCCGTTAGTATGTAACTAGCAGGCAGCTTTCATTTTGTGTAAAAGCAAGTTGGAACATAAATTGTGTTTATAGATATAACAATTATGATAATCATTACGTCTATATTTATATAGTCATACACCTTAACTGAACATAGCCACCGCCTGCAAGTCGTAGCACACTTGTAGGCTTTTTTTATTGGCCTTTGTCTATTTATACCTTATAGGGTAAAAAGGATACCTCCTTCTTGTGTATTTATACGTATAAATACCTATTTTTTACCCCATCCTAATGTCTTAAATATGCGTCTTTTAAGATAGTGAATTGTGCGAGAGAAGTCACAACAAGTGTGATGAAAAATTAGTTTCTTTACAAACGTTACTGGAAAATATTATAACATTAGGATACATGAAATACATTTCATTTTTGTTCGTATTGCTCTTTATGGTTGGGGCTTTTATGGGGTGCGAGAAAGACCCCAATTTGACCTTGGGTAATTTCGAGTTGAATATCCGACCTCGTATTTCGGGACAGGCATTGGATGATGGATTATTCTATGAGAATATAGAGGGGCGAAAGTACAAGGTTGATGCTTTTAAGCTCTTTGTGTCAGATATTACAATTGTAAAAGAGGATGGAGAGGAAGTGGTATTGTCTGAAGTGGAGTTGCTAGATATGATCGCAGAGGGGAGTGGCAAAACCCAACATGGAGAAGGGGTCGCGCGCACATTTCCTGTGAGTATTGGCCAATATAAAGGAATGAAAGTAGGGATAGGGGTTAAACCTGAACTGAATCATATGGTGCCAGGTACATATGAAAGTACGCATCCATTGAGTGAGGAGAACGGAATGAATTGGAGCTGGTCGGCAGGCTATCGGTTTATGGTATTGGAAGGAATGATTGATGCTTCTGCGAATATGGATGGAGCAGCGATTGATCACCCCTTTATTTATCATACAGGTACGGATACCTTATATCGAGAATTGGTGTATTTGAATCCTGAGCATGCATTTGAGATTAAGTCCAATGAGGAATTACAGTTCATTTTGGAAATGGATATGAACCGTTTTTTCTACACTGAGACAGATACAATTGATATGGTAACGGATAACTTTTCCCATACGACTCCTGTAGGCTCGGCTTCTTATGAATTATCAGAGAAGATTGTAGAGAATATGGTTACAGGGGCGATTTTTAAGCCTCCTTTTTAAGACTAAATACAGGATTGTATGAAACGCTATGTATTGATCATGTTAGGGGTATGTGTGTTATTTGTGGGCAATGGTTGCGAACAGGATTTGCCATTGAAGGGACCTGAGCATCGACCTATTACCTTAGAAGTACCTACCAATTATGCGAAACCTCTTGTTCCTGAAGACAATCCATTGACACCTGCAAAGATTGCATTGGGAAAGAAGCTCTTTTATGATAAGAATATCTCGCGGGATTCTTCTGTTTCTTGCTCGTCTTGTCATCTTGCAGATCATGCTTTTTCTGATCCTCGTCAGTTTAGTTTGGGAGTAGGGGAGCGAATAGGTACGCGGAATGCTCCTGCCTTGGTAAATACCGCTTATGGGCGTTCCTTCTTTTGGGACGGAGCTAATCCTGCCTTAGAGACACAGGCGATTTTTCCATTGGAAGCGTCCTTTGAGATGGATATGGATTTGGCAGAACTGGTTGAGCGATTGAAGGCAGATCCTGAGTATCCTGCGTTGTTTCAGGCAGTATTTGGGGTGGAACCCAATGTCGGATCTATCACACAAGCTATTGCGAGCTTTGAACGAAGCATGTTGAGCTTAAACTCTCCTTATGATCGATACCTACAGGGAGACGAATCGGCCTTGAATGAATCAGAGAAGCGAGGCTTAACGCTGTTCTTTGGAGAGAAAGCAGAGTGCTTTCATTGTCATGTAGGGACTAACTTTTCAGATGAACTGTTTCATAACAATGGTTTGTATGAAACCTACCTAGATAATGGTCGTTGGGAAGTGACGGGCTTAGAGGAGGATCGATCGAAGTTTAAAACTCCTACACTAAGAAATATTGCCTATACTGCTCCTTATATGCATGATGGAAGTATAGAGACCTTGGAGGAGGTGGTTGAGCATTATAGTAGTGGGGGGGCTAGTCATCCTAATAAGAGTGGATTGATTCGAGCCTTTACGCTAAGCAACCAAGAAAAGGAAGATTTGCTGAACTTCCTGCATGCATTGTCTGATACAAGTTTCATTTATAATCCTGCTTTTCGGGAATAGGCAAAGAGGGGTTTATGATTAGACAATGAAAGCGGTCAATTCGGAAACGGATTGGCCGCTTTGGGTGTTAAGAAATAGTTGGATAAGGGGATACAGGGATATATGATTATAGGCTAGGAATAGTTAAATTGTTACTGAGGTTTATTGTTTGATTCTTTTTATATTCTGTACGATAATATGGGGGATGATTATGTGGTTAGTTTGAATATCGTTATATTTAATGTGTCTAAATTCATGGGTGTGTGGGGATGGAGAAACTTTGTAAACTCATTTCTATGAAGCATTTTATCTACTCTATTAGTGGTTTAATTTTTTGTTTTTGGGTATTGAATTCGTGTGAGCAGCCAGGAGATTCGGGGGGAGGTTGGAATGATACCGTTGATGCAGGAGGAGGGTCGATTATTGACGCAGGTATTATCAGTTTTAATAGCGAAGATGGGCTGAATCCAATGGCATATTGGGGATTCGAAGAGCCTAACTTCAAGCAGGATGCAAGCAAACAGTATGCATTGGCTGGAGGAGATAAGGTTCGGGTGCTATCTACAGAGAGTCATGTAGGAAAGTATATACGTTGTACATGGGGGAGCAGCCCATTGACCGTTCCAATTACCGTGAATGATGCAATGACTGTATCCTTTTTGGTTCAGTTTCCTATGTATACAGGAAATCGACGAAATACATTGATTTCCTTGGGGAAAGGAAGTTTGGTTGTTCAGATGCTAGAACGAGCATTGGTATTCCAGACGAAAGTTGTGACGGGAGGGAAAGTGGAAATGGATCAGTTAAAGGTGAAGTTGGACGGAGGAGGACGAAAGTCAATGGGGTACTATCGAGATGGAAAGTGGCATCATATTGTTGTGAAGTATAATGGCCAAACGGGAGAGAAGGCTATTTGGGTGGATGGCCAATCTCCACGCGGATTTTCGAAGACGGTTAAGAAGCGTGGAAAGATTTGTGGAAATGCAGGTGGGTGTAATAAGCAGGTTTTCTCAATCAATTCGAAGGCTGATCCTTTTATTGGAAATATTGATGAGGTAGCAGTATTCAATGTATTGGTGCCTGATGCGTTACATTACCTCCATTATCAGGAGAGTATAGAAAGACAAAAGCATTATACGTTTAATTTGCCAGAGAATGTAGAAGTTCCTGCAGCAGATGAGCTTCCTAAAGGGGTTGATTTACGAGAATATGCAAAGCAGCACCCAAGCCCAAATACAAGCGCATTAGGGCAATTGCAGCAATACCCTTTGCCTCGCTATAAGGCCAATCATGGACTGTTTCGGTTGTATAATTGGATGGGAGTAGAATATCTCGGAGGACGTGGACAGCCAGGAGTTAGTCGAGAGAAATCAGCTCGAGAGTCGGCCAAGATTCAAGAAGAACTAGGGAAGCATTGGCACTATATGATCTGTTTTGATAATGCTCGGATGGCAGCAAATCCTGCCCAGATGGATAAGCCTGGTGGGGTGATGTATGAATGGATGGAGGTCGCAAAGCGCAACCCTGATATTCCAGTATCTGTAACCACTTTCTGGGAAGGGAATGTTCGAAATAAAACCCTGTCGGGGAATCATTATTTGCGAAATAGAGCAGGAGAATTTGTGAATAGTGGTGGGCGTAAGTTGGAACCTAAAGGTCGAAAGCGGGTTAGCCCTGCCGCGCCTAGCGAGACCTACGCTGAGGATGGGAAAATCCAGAAGGGGTATCTGACGAAGATCGTGAATAAGTTAGGGCGACCGATCGCGATGATTAATGAAAATGGGGAGGTTGATCCTCATTTGTACCCTGACAAAACCCTCCAAAATGATCCTACAATTGTAGCACATAAGAAGAAAAGTGGGATTGGGCGATGGAACCGTTACCAAGCAATACAGAAAACCCGTTTGCGTAAGGCATATAGAGATGGTTTTATGAAAACAATCCCCCAATTGAAAGATACTAAGTTTACTTGGTATACAGTTGATGCGGGTAAACGGGGGATGTTTGATTGGAAGGAGGCTCGATTGGCAACAACTCCTTTTGGCAATCAATACTATTCAACGCCAGGTCTTTATCCGCAAGTGCCTGAGAAGTGGTGGGCTGATCGGACGCCTCATCGGGGTTGGGGATATGTGGCATTGAATAGAGGAAAGGAGATTATGGCAGGGGGGAATCTATTTTCTCCCTATATCGCAGCGGGTTGGAATATTAATCCAGAGGTCAATATTCGTCCAAGCCAGTGGTTAGGGATGCTGAAGTGTTTGGGGACAGTAGGAGCAGAATTCTATTATGTCGGCTTCTTTAATAAGGCTTTTGATACAGGAAGTGGTGCCAAGAAGATACGGGCATTTCCGTCATCGAAAAACTTTGTTTGGCAAGCAGCTATGCCTGCTTATGCGCAGGCGGTTACGAGTAGATATGAGGATATTTTGCGAAATGGAGAGTTGTTGAAGAACCGATCGGGAGATCCAATTGTAAGTTATGCTGTTCCTGATCCTCGAATGATAGTGGCAGTTCGTAAGCATAAGCAAAAAGAAATTTATGTGATTGCTGCCTGTATACAGGCCGAGAGCAATCAGCAAGGCAATGTGGAAGAGGAAAGTCGTACAGCCGTGAGTGTGGGCGGTGGCCATGTTCGTTTCCCCGTTCGACGACAAGGAAGTGTATATATATATGACCGAACGAATGCTGCTTCACCTGTATTTTATCAGTTGGATGCTTGGCATGAGGCAGGGCATCCTGTTTGGTGGTCTTCGGATTTCTTGTTTGATGGAGAGGTGTATGATATGGGAAGTGGGGTTTCGATTGGGACAGAAGTACCAAATGGAGCAGCGAAGGGAGATTATACAACCTTTACAAGTTATGTGAAAGGAAGTGGAGGTAGTGCGAAGGTTGGCTATCGTTTTGTCCCTCGTGCGAATTCGCAGAAGGATATGGCCGTTTGGATAAGAGCACGTTCTAAAGATGGCAAGAAGACAGGGGCGAAGGCTTATTTAGGGCGGAATCAAGTTGGGTCTTTGGGATGCATTACTTCTAAGAATTGGGATTGGTATAAGGTAGATGGATGTTCAAATTCGGAAGTAAGAGTTCGAAACCTAACCTTGGGGCAGGAATATATGCTGGAGTTAGGGTTTATGAATGCTTCTTTAGAGATTGATGCCGTTCGAATTGTTGCTGAGTAGGGGAGGGGCAGAGTGCAAAGAGGAAACGCTTGTAGGCTTATGGGCTTGCAAGCGTTTTCTCGTATTCGCCTCCCCGATTTCCTTTCATTGCCCCAATAAAAGTATCTGAATAGGGTATCAAATATTTCATTAGGGGCGATGAAAAGTATAGTATGTATTCCTAAGAGGGGATATAAGAGAAGTTGCTTCTTAAAGTGCCTGCTATCGTTGGGGTTAGGTTTCTATAACTGTTTCGGGCGAATGACAATATGGGCTAAAGGGGGAATTAGGTGTTTGGGACACATACCAACCTTGGCTATAGGTTCAAACACTTGTTTGATTGGACTACCAGAAGCTGGAATAGGTTCCAAACACTTGTTTGATTGGACTACCAGAAGCTGGAATAGGTTCCAAACACTTGTTTGATTGGACTGCCAGCAGCTGGTATAGGTTCCAAACAACTGTTTGGTTTGACTACCACGGCTGGTATACGCTCCAAACACTTGTTTGGCATGACTACCACGGCTGGTATACGCTCCAAACACTTGTTTGGCATGACTACCACGGCTGGTATACGCTCCAAACACTTGTTTGACTGGACTACCACGGCTGGTATATGCTCCAAACACTTTGTTTCGTCTTGAAAACGGTCAACTCTTCGAACCAAGCTAATTCCGTTATGCAAGACAAAAAATTAGTAAGCTCAACCATTCTCCGTCCAATAGTTTCAATATGTTGGATAAAAGCAACCCTCTTCCGCCCATGTGTGAGGAAGAAAATGGATCTCTCAACCCTATCTCGGAACAGGATTCTCCTTCCGATCGTCGGCTCAACTCTATTCCGTCCAAGCTTTCGTGTTCCGTCCCGAAAACGGTTGATTTTTCGATTACCGCCCTAGACAATCATATAATCAATAGCAACAATTTGTGGTGAGGATTTATAATTATGTGCTTGGTTTGCCATAAAGCCGAAACTATAAGAAAATCTATTTTGTGTTTTTTTATCAGCGTTTTGTGCTAAAGCCATAGAACAAAAATAAAGACTTTTGCATATCATATTTTAATAAACTGAGAGTAGAATGCCAGTATATAAAGTTGAATCCATAAGTCAATTACATAGATTGTTGGGGTTTCCTAAACCTAAACATCCCTTGATTTCTTTAATTGATGCATCAAAAATTCAAGTAAAAGAAGAAGAAGTCAATTCAAAAGTCATTTACGATTTCTATATGATGTCATTGAAAGATAAGAGTTGTGGGGTAGAATATGGGCGTAACTCTTTTGACTTTGATGAAGGAGTAATGGTATTCTCTTCTCCTGGGCAAGTGTATACTCCGACAAAAGCAATACAAAAAAATGGGATAAAAGGCTGGATCCTTTATTTTCATCCTGATTTAATCAGAAATACGAATTTAGGAGATATTATCGATGAGTTTTCCTTTTTCAATTATGATGTGGTCGAAGCCCTTCACCTTTCAGAAGATGAAGAAACGACCGTTGCTAATATCGTAAACAATATTCAATCGGAGTACTCCCAACGCATTGACAATCACAGCCAAAGAGTAATTGTGTCTAACTTAGAGTTACTTTTAAACTATTGTCTTAGGTTCTATGAAAGACAATTTAACACACGTATTAGCCAAAGTAAAGACGTCATAATTACATTTGAAAAGGAGTTGAAAAAATACTTCAAGACCCAAAAGCATCTAGAATTGGGATTGCCGACTATTCAATACTTTGCTGAAATCTCTTATCTCTCTCAGCATTATTTTAGTGATCTTATCAAAAAAGAAACAGGCAGAACCCCCAAAGACCATATTAATGATTTTGTAATTGAAAAAGCGAAGAATCTATTGCTGAGAACAGAGCGATCTGTGAGTGAAATTGCATATGAGTTGGGGTTTAATTATCCCAATTACTTCTCTCGCCTTTTTAAGTCAAAAACGGGGTATACACCTATACAATACCGTAGTTTTAGCTAAACCTGCACTTTGTGCTATTCTTGCTGCATTTAGTGTAATGTCTCTCAAGAATCTTATCCCACCTTTGTATGGAAGCCTTCTTATAGGGTTTTAGGAGAACTTCATTAATTCAACAATATTATGAGTAAGTCAGCAAAAACTATCATGGCGTATGGTATCTATGCCGTAGGCGCAGGACTAGGCTTTCTGTTTATGCCCAATTTCTGTTTAGGGTTATTTGGTTTCGAAGCTACCTCAGAGCATTGGATTAGGATCGTCGCCATTTTGACCTTGGGGCTTGCCTACTACTATATCAGTTCTGCAAGGGCAGAAGATAAACACTTCTTTGATATTTCTTGGAAAGGTAGAATCTGGTTTTTTACCGCATCTTCGATGCTTGCTGTATGTGGGGTAGCCCCTTGGAACATCGTCTTAATTGGGGTTGTGGACTTACTTACTGCAATCTGGACAGCATTAACTTTAAGAAATGAACGATAAAAGTCATGGCAAATAAAAATGTAATCTGGTGCGATAATGCTACATTATCAAAAGACCTAAGAGGTAAAACCTATATCGTTACAGGTGCAAATTCAGGGGTAGGATTTGAAACGACACAACAGCTTGTAAAGCAGGGGGCACACGTCGTTATGGCTTGTAGAAGACCTAATGCTGGGGAAGAAGCAAGAGAAAAATTTCAAGCCTCAAAGGGTACGAGTGAAGTCATGAAGTGTGATTTAGCAGACCTGCAATCGGTTCGGGATTTTGTTGCTGAGTTTAAAGCAAAATACAATCGACTGGATGGGCTAATGTGTAATGCAGGTATGGTAAACATGGAAAATAAACCCAAATATACTAAGCATGGGTTTGAATATACTTGGTCTGCAAGTTACTTTGGCCATTTCTTAATGACAGAATTGCTCCTTGACAGGCTGAAAGCAACTCCTAAATCTCGTATGGCTATTGTTTCTTCTGTAGTACATGCGGGTAGTCCTACAAATCGCCCAAAAGTCCACCTGGACGACCTCCATCACAAAAAGAGAAAGTATAACAACTTTGAAGCTTATGCTGAAGCGAAAGTTGCCGTGGTCTTGTATGCTAAAGAACTTGCCGAGAGATTGAAAGGTACAGGTGTGACTACCTATTCAATTCACCCTGGTTGGGCGCGCTCTAACTTTGGAAGTGGAGGAGGGCTCTTAATGGATACACTATTCGCAATATTGAAACCTATATTCAGGGTAATAAACTTTAGCGACAGTAGTTGGGAATCTGCACAGGCATCTTTGCATTGTTTGTTATCAGATGATGCTCCTAAGCATTCTGGAGCCTATTTCAGCCAACATAGTGTATTATATAGAGATAAAGAATGTCGTAAAGGTGGGTTTCCAATGGAAAGCCCAAATCCTAATGCAAAAGATATGGATACCGCACGGAAATTAGTAGAAATGAGTCGAGAATTAGTCGGTTTAAGATAATTGTAAGTAGGGGAGAGGTGAATACTGAAATACGCATAGTTTATTTGATTACCCAGTTGGGACAATACTAGATTTTTAGGGGATAAGGGAATAAAAAAGCCTCCAAACACAAGATGTTTGGGGGCTTTTTGTATAATACCTATTATGTCGATGCCTAGTATCCGAAGAGTTCTTCTAGAGATAGTTCTTGGACTTCTCCATACTTCTTGAGAGTATTGAAGTCTAATTTATCTTTTGAACCTACGACTACTATGGTATACGTTCTGTCTTTGACGTGATCTTGGTGGAATTTACTGACATCCTCAAAGGTCATATCCTTTGCCTTGGCATATACATCCTTTCGGATATCATATTCAAGCTCTTTTCTTTTAGCTCCTTCATAGTTGAATATGATGTCTGCCTTAGTAATACGCTCCGATTCGAGCTGACTTAAGAGTGCATCCTTAGCTGTTTGGAAGGCCTTTTCAGACTTAGGAATGTCGTTGAGGAGTTCTAGCATTCCTTTCATGGCTTCGGGGAGCTTATCTGCTTGTGTTCCGATATACGCCGTCAGGTAGTTCGAACGCTCGCTTTCAGGTGCTTCACGGTATCGGCTCCATACAGAATAGGCGAGTGCGCGGGCTTCACGCATTTCTTGGAATACAATTGATCCCATTCCGCCACCGAAATACTCGTTAAACATTCTAGAAGCTGGAGTTAGTTCCTTATTATACGTTTGCCCTTTGGAAACGAACATGATTTCAGCTTGTACCATATCATAATTCGCCCAATATACCTTTGACTCTTTGTTGTCGAGTTGAGGGAACTTAACTCTTTCAGGTTGAGGGGTAAGCGTTTCTGGTACCTTATGATTTGCTTTTAGGGCAGCCTGTAGTTCAGACATAGAACTTGGCCCATAGTACAATACTTTATGCTCGTATTTGGTGAACCCTTTGATGACATCGATGAGCTCAGACGCTTTTAACTCTTTAAGTTGATCGTTATTGAGAACATTGGTGAAAGAAGATTGAGAGCCATATTGTGCGTAGCTCATGAGTCCACTATATAAGATAGAGAATTTGTTCTTCTTTGCATCAGCTCGTTTCTTGATAATTCCCTCAATCATCTTTTGTAGAGCTTCATCGTCTGCCTTCGGATTATTGAGGAGGTCTTCAAAGAGTACCATGGCCGCTTCCATATTAGACGCGAGCCCTTCAAGGGTTACATATACGGTACTTGATCCTGCATATACTCTAAAAGAGCATCCAAGCTTATACATTTCCTTTTTGAGCTCTTCAGCAGAAAGGGTTTCTGTGCCAAGGTATTCGAGGTATTCTACTGCGAGTTTAAGCTTCGGATTGTTATCGCTTCCTATATCAAGCTTATAGTATAGTTCGAATAGGCCGTTTTCTTCGTTCTTTTTGTGGATAATATTGACACCCTTCACTAGTTCCGCTTGTTCGAGATCTTTTTGATAGTCGAGGAAGACGGGAGATAGGCGAGGAACGTCCTGCTTCGTGATATTTAATAAGAACTCAGATTGTGCTTCTCGGTTTACATCTACTTGTGTGATAGAAGGCTTGTCGATTTGTTGTTTGTTGGGGTCTTCACCACTCTTCTTGTTAACTTGAACGTAATTGTCATTATAATTGGCCTTTGCAAAATCGATAACCTCTTGTTTGGTAATCTTCTTGAGTTTATTGATTCTGTTTAGGTAATCAGACCATTCTTTTTCTTGGATGAAAGCAGAGACAAGTTGGCCCGCTCTCATTCGATTGCTTTCAAGGTATCTCATTTCATTAAGTTCGAGATCTGTGATTACCGCATCAAGTAGCCAATCATCAAACTCTCCTTTTTTGATCAACTCGATTTGTTCTAGTAAAAGGTCTCGTACTTCTTCCATTGATTGCCCTTCCCGAGGTCTTGCACTCAAAACATGTACGCTATAGTCATTCATTCGGCGTGTATATGAGTATGGGAAGAGAACTTTTTGCTTCTGCTTAAGGTTTAAGTCCATGAGTCCAGCTTGAGAGTTGCTGAGCATCATATCTAGAAGTTCGAGGGTGAAAGAGCTTTCATCGGAGTTGCCAGGGAATCGGAAACCAAGGGTTACTTGATCCGCATCTGGCCCAAGCACTTCTTTTACGATAGGAGCCTTGATGGAGTCTTCTACAGGGGGATCAAACCCAGGAACATCTCCTTTTTTCATTCCACCAAAATACTTGTCAATGAGTTTGATGGTTTTATCTGGGTCTAGGTCTCCACTGAGGCATATTGCCATATTGTTAGGCACATAGTATTGGCCAAAGTACTTCTTGATTTCTTTGATAGAAGGATTCTTCAGGTGCTCTATGGTTCCTAGAACGCTTTGTGTACCATATGTATGGGTGGGGAATAAATTGCTAAAGAGGGTTTCATATGTTTTTCGGCCATCACTATCAAGCGCTCGGTTCTTCTCCTCGTATACAGCCTCTAATTCTGTGTGAAATAGACGTGCTACAATCTCAGAGAATCGATTTGCTTCGATTTCGAGCCATCTTTCGATTTCATTTGCAGGGATATCATTGATATATACGGTTTGTTCAACAGAAGTATATGCGTTAGTCCCCTTAGCTCCAATCATAGAGAGCATTTTGTCGTACTCATTTGCGATGGCAAGTTGAGCAGCTTCATTTGAAACCTTATCTATTTGTTGGTAGTACTTTTTTCTTTCTTCAGCGTCTTTAAGGGTTCGATAGTATTCGAACATATTTTCGATACTATCTAATAGTACAGATTCTTTTTCCCAATCTTGTGTTCCAAATGCAGATGTTCCTTTGAACATAATATGTTCTAGGTAGTGGGCGAGCCCTGTTGCATGATTAGGATCGTTTTTACCTCCTGCTTTTACTGCAATATTGGTTTGGATGCGGGGCTCGTTTTTATATACGCTGAGGTATACCTTTAGCCCGTTGTCTAATTCATATATTCTTGTATTGCTAGGATCATTTTCCACATATTGATATGTGTATCCATTGCTTGACGCAGTTTTTGGGGTGTAGCTCACTTCCTTAGGGGAAGTTTTACATCCACAGATACAGATTACAAGTGCGAGTAGTGAAAAGAGGATGGGTCTAGTCATATAATATTTAATTTGTTGGGTACAAATGTAAGGAAGTTTATGTATTTACAGAGGCTTCTTGCGCTCTGTAGTAAGATATTGCTAGCCTGATTTTATGATAGGGAATTGTTTCTTTAAGATAAGCATGTAGCTTTTTTGCTTCGGATGTATTAGAGATGGCATGCATAGCATTCAGAACCTTTTGTAGTTCTTCTTCAGTAATGTATTTGAGGAGATCTACATCGTATCCTTTTTCATATAAATACGCAAGATGGGAATAAATAGTTATGGGATTCAGGTTGCGAGTATTGGCTATTTCTCTTGCAGATAGTCCTTGTTGGTACAATTGATAAGAGATGAGATAGGATCCCCCTTTGATTTTAAAGCCTTCCTTTTGCTTATTCGTGATGAATTCAATGATTTTTCGAGCGAATATACTACCATATAGGGTTAGTTTTTTTGCCCCTACCCCTGATATATTGGCCATCTCCCTACGGTTCGTTGGCTTCCTTTCTGCCATTTCTTGAAGAGTGGTATCAGTAAATACCAGATAAGGCGCAAGCTTTGCTTGTTCCGCTACTTTCTTTCGGACTTGTTTTAGGAATTCGAATAGGCCTTCTTGAACGAGTTGCTTTTGGGTTTTTGGCTTTGCTCTCTTCTTTTGTTCTGCTATTTGTTTCTTGATATCAAGAAGCTTCACGAATGATACTTCCTTTTTGCGGAAAAGCACATCCTTACTGGCTTTCGTTAACTTTAGGGCGTTCTTTTGGTCATATGCAACTTCTAAGAGACCCATGTTAATCATCTGAAGAATATATTGCTGCCAATCGCGGAAGGGGATCTCTCGCCCTGCACCATAGGTTTTTATTTGGTCATACCCTTTATCCATAATCTCTTTTCTGGCGGAGCCCCTAAGAACATCTATTAACATGCCTAGCGCAACTTTTTCTTTTAAACGGGCAACAGCTGACAGGGCTTTTTGTGCGATGATGGTTCCATCAAAGCGCTTGGGAGGATTCTTACAAACATCACAATTGCTGCAGTTTTTGGGTAGGGATTCCCCAAAGTAGTTGAGCAGTATACTCCGACGACATATGGCTGCCTCCGCGTATTGTTGCATCCTTTGGAGCTTAGCCCGTTGAACCTCCTTGAACTGCTCTAATTGATCAGTTGGAATAATCTGATGGCCATCCTGCATGCCTGCATCTTCGATAAACTTTCTCAGCATGATGACATCCCCAAAACTATAGAATAGGAGGGTATCACTTTTTAGGCCATCTCTCCCTGCTCTTCCTATTTCTTGGTAGTATCCTTCTATGTTTTTAGGCATATTGTAGTGAATGACCCACCTTATATTGGATTTGTCGATACCCATTCCGAAAGCTACTGTCGCGCAGATGATACTCACTTTATCATTTGTAAAGGCTTCTTGGGATTCCGCTCGACTTTTGGGAGGCATCCCTGCATGATAATATAAGGCGTTATAGCCCTTATTTTTTAGGGCTTCTGCAAGTCTTTCTGCACTTTTTCGGCTTAAACAATATACAATACCAGGCTGATTTGGGCGAAACTTGAGAAAATCAAGTATTTGTTTGAGCCTATTTTGACCTGGAAGTACAGTCAGAGATAAATTGGGTCGATCGAAAGAGGCAATAAATATTTCTGGGTTTGATAGTTGTAATTGGGAGAGTATATCTTTTCTCGTAATCTTATCTGCTGTTGCAGTTAGGGCTATAAGAGGCGTTTGGGCGAATGTGGTTTTGAGGAAACTAAGTTTTGTGTATTCAGGACGAAAATCATGTCCCCAACTAGAGATACAATGCGCTTCATCCACAGCAATAAGGGAAAGGTCGATTTGCTTCAAGAAGTTGATGAAGTTGTTCGATACGAGTTTTTCTGGAGATACATACAATAGCTTTACTTGACCCTGCATCACTTGATTGACGATTTTAATCTGTTGTTCGTGTGGAACTGAACTATTGAGGTATTCGGCTGCCACTCCATTGGCTTTCAATCCTTCGACCTGATCCTTCATCAATGCGATTAAGGGGGATATGACAATGCAACATCCTTCTAAGGTTATTGCTGGAATCTGATAGCATATGGATTTCCCTCCTCCAGTAGGCATTAATACAAGACAATCTTGTTTGTTATATATTGTTTGAATGATCTCGTCTTGCATAGGACGAAATGTATCATATCCAAAGAATTTTTTTAATGCCTTTCTCGCAATCGTTATATTCATTCGTTCTTTTGTACCTTTCTATAAAGGTACAAAGATTTTAGAGGAAAGGGAATTAAGTGTTTATGATTCTTATGCGGAACCTATTGTCAAATTATTTTTCAATAATTTGATTAAAAAAGCGAAAAAAAATGAGCTTAAATGTTCTAAGGATGTTAATAGTTTAGGGTTTCGTCTATAAAAATAACTGTTTTTGTTTGTTGTATTTGTTTTTGTAAGGATATAAATGGTTGATTGCCAGTGTTTAATGATTTTATTTATGAAATAACGTATATGTGGTATAAGTAGCGTATCCTCGTAAGGGTTTCTATGAATATGAGTTTATTATTCGTTGATAAAAGTGGATTATTGTAATGTCAATCAAAGGAACTACTAGAAAAGTCATTAACACTTATATGGTTGGAAATTTAGTTACCTTGTTCAGAACATTCTCCCTTTGATTGTGTTATATGTATGCAGAAACATTATTGACATTACGCAGAATCAACGAATGAAAGCATCAACATGAGAAACTTACCAGAATGTGTAGACCCTTAATGCGTTATTGAAACTTTATCTATATCAAATTCATATTATTTTAAGGGTAGATGTGTAAGGCATAGTGCTGTTTATCAGTTAGTTATGTTTGTACGCATGGACTAATTATACCAAATCGTATCTATATCATCACTAGCACCTTAGTGTTTTGATGGTGTTGTAAGCTGAACTTTATCTAGCCACTTTCGTATTGCTGTTATTATTTATTGATAACCAGGTAGTTAGCCTGTCTTGATATGTAGCCTGACACTACATACCCCGCATCACTTTACACGTATTTAATTATTGCAGAACTATATCTATTCTTAGTTGGCATATCCAACTATATTGATTAGGCCTATTTATTATTGGGCTACGACATGAATGTGTCTTATCGTAAGATTAATTCTACTTCTTTCTTTAACCCTCATTACGCAGAAAAAAATGAAAACTCAAGTTTATATATTATACTTTGTTAGCCTTTTTATTCCTTATACATTGTTCGCTCAAACTGCCGATTTTGAAGCGTCTGCGCTTCAAGGTTGTGGAAACTTTAGTGTCGAATTTACCAGTACGTCTGTAGATGCAAATTCATGGCTATGGGATTTCGGAGACGGCGTTAGTTCAACAGATGAGCATCCCGTTCATGTGTATTCAACAGGAGGCTCATATGATGTAAGCCTCACAATTAATGGAGGAGGATGTACAGGTTGTGTACGTACATTTACAAATCATGTGAAAGTTAATTCCACTTGTTTTACAGTTGAAGACGATTTTGTTACAAGCTTAGAAGGAAAGCCACAAATAGAAGTGGATCTATTGGATAATGATAACGGGATAAGTGCCAATGCTTCTGTGACTTTACTTACTAGTCCTTCTACTGGAACAGTCTCCCTTAATAGCTCTAATCAGTTGGTTTATACCCCTGTACAGGACTTTTGGGGAACGGTCAGTATTGAATATGAGGTATGTGATGGGGACTTCTTTACTGATTGCCGAACTGCAACAGCTGATATTCAGGTAACGAATACAGATGACCCAGTGAGTATCTCTGCCCCTAATACGTATATAAAGTTGAACGAGGATGAAAAAGGATCGTTTCCTTTTGTTGTTACAAATGTTGACGGTGATGCCGATCCTGCAACTGTTAGCTTTTTGTCTAATCCAACCTCACATGGTAGCTTGGCTTTTGGGGATGGAGACGAAGTAATTTATACACCTGATGCCGATTTCTTTGGAATGGATCAGGCAACACTTATTGTTTCAGATGAAAATGGGAACACAGATAATGTTGTGATAGACTTTGAGGTCGCGCCTGTAGATGATGCTCCTATCATTATCATGCAACAAGATACGATTTCGCTTCAGCAAGATACATATGTACGATTCTATGCAAGATTGATTAATCCTGATGGAAATTCAGATTTTGCTACGGCAGATACAATTCCTGGTCTTATACAGAATGGAAGTCTATACATTCAGAACGATTCTTCTGCATTCTATCAGCCAGATAATGGCTTTGTTGGAGAAGATTTCATGGGGTTGAGCATGTGTGATGGAAACGGGAATTGTGATACAGCAATTGTATGTTTTGAGGTGAAGGCTCGTCAACCAGATAATTATCCTCCAGTAGCGGTAAATGATACTTTTGGATTCTTTAGTACGCAGGCAGGCGGAGACTTTTATGTCTTAGACAATGATACAGACCCCGATGCAGGTGATATGGTTATATTGAATAACGTTATTACCGATCCTGAACATGGAATCGCCCTGCTAAATACAGACGGATCTATCCACTTTATTCCTGATTATGGATACGTTGGAGATGACTCACTTGAGTATACTATTGTCGATACTTGGGGAGAAGCAGATACTGCATGGTTACAAATCTTGATTTTCCCAGGTAATACTGCGCCTTATGCCAATGATGATAATATGATTACTTATGAGAACACGAGCGTAAGCATGAATGTATTGGCGAATGACTCTGATATAGATGGCGATAACCTTACCGTAGATACTGTTCCTGCTCAAGCACCTTCGAATGGAACTGTAATAATCTATGCGAATGGAGGAGTGAATTACATGCCTAATCCTGGATTTATAGGAACTGACTCCTTCGTATATACTGTATGTGATGATGGTACTCCTGTGGCTGGATGTTCTTCTGCTACTGTATACATACAGGTGGATGCAGGTGGAACTACCAAGAGAGTCATCAATCCTTACAATGTTGGGAATGTGAATAATAGTGAGGCTTCAAGAGTATCAACACTGGAAAGCTCGGTTTATCCTAATCCTGCAAATGATATTGTAAATATACATATTGGTACAAACGATATAGGAAATGAAGTAGAAGTAGATATTTTTAGTCCGACTGGTCAGCTTGTTTGGACAAAACGTAGCCACGAAGTAAAGGGAACAATTACTTTATCTGTCAATGACTATCCACAAGGGGTGTATTTTGTACGGGTAGTTAGTCAAGCACATACTAAGATGCACAGATTAGTAATAGAGTAGGGTTCCCAAGCTTTTGTCCAATAGGACTTATAAGCATCCTCCATAAAAGGAGGATGCTTTTTTTGTTTGGAGTACTACACATACAGTGTTGTTAGAATGAATACAGCTGTATGTTATTTGGCACAGAGAGTTGCATTTCTATTATGGACAATATGTAAGTAATCCTTACATCTATTATTACCTATTTATTTGAGATCTTCCTATTGTAGATAATGTAATGATATAATAGTTTTTGTTTTAAAATTATTTGTTTAAACAAGTAATGTTGTGAAATATGGTTGTATATTAAATCATTGATTATTAATTGGTTATGATTTATTATTTGACCCCTGTATAAATGGTGTAAAAAAATATTGTTTTAAAGGCTTTGTTTTGGGTTTTGTGTTTCATCTTGGGTGGAGAAATATCCTGAGAAAACTATGTAAATAAAATAGACATATGTATACATTTTTTTTCGTGGAATATCTACAGATAGCTCATTTCTAATATTTCGAGGCAAGACCTTTGTTAAGAGGTATACGTGTGGGAATCAAAAATATAAAGTGTACCCTAAAAGTAATGGAACAACTAAGTTATCTGGAGAATATGAGTTTGCCTAGTAACCGAAATTTTGGACACCTAATGCTAAAGAACGGAAAAAAATTAATGCGTTATTCTCTTTTGCTCTTATGGATCTTTATGGCTGGAAGCGTTTACAGCCAAGAAATTTGCGATAATGAGATAGATGATGATAATGATGGGTTAGTGGATCAATATGACCCAGATTGCCCTTGTAATCCTGACCTTGATAACTTTTATGGTTTGTGTACGCCTACTTGTGAGTATGTACCCCCTCCAGGAAGTGCTGGGTTTGATTTTGCGGTGCAATGGACAGGTAGTGACCAAGTAACAAATATTGCCAGTTTGTTTACAGGAGATTTAGACGGAGACGGAATTCCAGAGATTGTAACGATGCGCGCAATTAACTACCATTCCTCCGATACAAGTTTAATCTATGTCTTGAACGGAGAAGACGGTAGTTTACGTTATCATCCTTCTACTATTCGAATGCACAACCGAAACAAAGGAATTGCTATAGGGGATGTAGATAGAGATGGACGAGGCGAAATTTTTTATGTTGCGGCAAATGACGCAGGAACAAATGCCCGCCGAATTGTCTGTTATGAATATGATCCTGCTGGAAGCAAGATTAGTGGCTCAGGCACAGGAGGCTTTACTTTACAATGGACATCTAATACACAAGTCACAGGCGGATTGTCTGGGGCTGATTTGTTTTCTGCAGAAGACTTTGCAGTAAACTTAGCTGATTTTAATTATGATGGCATTCCTGAAGTATATGTGGCAAACGAGATTTATAATGCTACTACAGGTACTCGAATCGCTACTGGAGGCACAAACTCAATTGGTAGTTGGAACTTGAACTTCCAAACCGACTTTCACGTGAATTCAAATGTGGTGGCAGTGGATGTCCTTCCTGATGGTTTCTGCGCCAATTGTACAGGACTTGAATTGGTTGCGGGTAATCAGGTATACTCTGTAAATATTGGAACGGGTTCCATGAATGTGGAGGTTACCGCTCCTATAGGATTACGAGATGGTAGTACGGGTATCGCAGATTACGATTTGGATGGAGATTTAGATGGAATCATTGGAACAACCGATGGTTCTGGATCTTATATATATGTGTGGGATTTGCAAACGTCTACGCAGATAGGAAACACCCATACTGTGAATGACGCTTCTTCTTTAAGCTATCATCCTATTGGAACACCTACAGTTGCCGACTTTGATGGAGATAATCGTCCTGAGATTGCCGTTTGTGGTAATCTAGTGATGCAGGTGATAGAAGACCATACAGTTAATATTGGCGGTTTAGGCGGAGTTGCATGGTCAATCGTGACAACGGATAACTCAGGACAAACGGGAGTTGCTATCTTTGACTTTAATGGAGATGGCGTCTCTGAAGTTGTGTATAGAGATGAATCAGAACTTCGAATGATGAACGGAACGACAGGTGCGAACTTGGCAACGATTGCTTGTGGGTCTGGAACAGGAGGGGAATATGCGGTTGTTGCGGATATCGATGATGATGGGGAGACTGAGGTAATTTGTAATTGCTCTGGTACGCCAGGATCCTCGAATGCCGCTGCTGTTACAACTGCTTTCCGTTCAGATAATTACCCATGGGTTCCCACTCGAAAAGTATGGAACCAATATTCGTACTTTGTAGTTAATGTGAATGATGACCTAACAATTCCTTTCCAACAACAATCACATCACATTATTGCAAGCCCTGCCTTAGGTACTACAGGGCCATTGAATACCTACCTTAAGCAGGCTTCTCCTTATGACAATAATGGGAACCCTGTATTTCCTGCTGGAAACCTAGAGGTAATTATTGATAATATTGATGTGAGTCAATGTCTATCAAGTGATCAATTGCTTGTTTTTGTAACAATGACTAATACAGGTAACTTAAATATGCCTGCAGGAATCCCTGTAGCGTTTTATGGGGATGATCCAGAAGCGAATTCCGTTAGTCCGTTGTTGATAGAATCGACGACTCAACCTTTACGTAAAGATAGCACAATTCAGGAGGTGTTTGTAGTGGATATTTCTTCGGTTACGCCTCCTTTTGATTTATATGTAGTAGGAAATGATGATGGAACATTAGCAACTCCTTATAGTTTGGCAAATGATTTCCCAATTACCCATATAGGCGAGTGTGATTTTGTAAATAATAAGGTGTCGGCTAATGTCGGGACATGTACGCCTAATAGCCCTCCTATTGCTGTAAATGATACACTCTCTACTCCATTAAATACGCCTGTTAGCGGAGATGCTTCTGTAAATGACAGTGATCCTGATGGGAATTTATTGGTGTTCGATGATATCTCTTCTCCAAGCAATGGCTCAGTGACCTTTAATGATGATGGTACGTTCACATACACTCCCAATACAAACTTCACAGGTACAGACCAATTTGATTACCAAGTATGTGAAATCATTATGGGAGGGACAAGCACTCAGAGTGTACCTAGTACAGATGTTGGACAAACAATTAGTTCTGCAGGAGCGAATACAGTTACATCTACTTTGACAGTTGCTTCAGGGGGAACCATCTCAGACTTGAATGTGATTGGCTTGGATGTTACCCATTCTTGGGTGAGTGACCTATCAATAACGCTTCAAAGTCCAAGTGGGACAATTGTTTCCTTATTTGCTAACTCTTGTGGGAACAATGCGAATATCAATCTTAGCCTTGACGATGAGGCGGGTTCTGCAATTCCTTGTCCACCAACAGGAGGAGGAACACATATGCCTGCAGGTAGTTTGGCTGCTTTTGATGGCGAAAATAGTACAGGAACGTGGACACTTACTGTATCTGATGGTGCAAGTGGAGACGGAGGAAGCCTGAATGGATGGGGGATACAGATTGAAGAAAGTGCAGGTATGACTACAGGGTTGTGTGATACCGCAACTGTATACATTACTGTTCAAGGTTCCAACGATCCACCATTGGCAATTAATGACATCAACAATACCTTGGTGAACACGCCAGTAGGTGGCAATGTCTTGACCAATGATAGCGATCCAAACGGCGACAATATCACAGTAAATACGACTCCAATCAGCAACCCAACTAACGGAAGCGTTACCTTGAATCCTGATGGAACGTATACATACACCCCAGATCCAAACTTTGTAGGAACGGATCAGTTCCAATATGCAATCTGCGACGATGGCACTCCAGGTCCATTGTGTGACACAGCAACAGTAACCATCGAGATTCGTGAGAATACAATTGCGAACAATCCTCCAGTTGCAAATGACGATGCAACAAGCACCCAAGTTGGTACCCCTGTAACCAGTGACTTGATCTCGAATGATGGTGATCCAGATGGCGATGACATCACAGTCAATACAACTCCAGTTGTAGACCCAACGAATGGTAGCGTAGTGATCAACCCAGACGGAACGTTCACCTACACTCCTGATCCAGGATTCGAAGGGGATGATTCATTCGACTATGTAATCTGTGATGACGGTACGCCAAGTCTTTGTGATACGGCAACCGTAACGATTACAGTTGTACCAGACAACAATAGTCCAGCGAATGACCCACCAGTTGCAGGAGACGATGCAGGCTTGACTCCTCAAGATACTCCAGTTGGAGGCGACCTATTGGCGAATGACAATGATCCGAATGGCGACAACATCAGTGTGAATACCACACCTATCACTACTCCAACAAACGGTAGCGTCGTAATTAACCCAGACGGAACATACACATACACACCTGATTCCGCTTACACGGGCCCAGACCAATTCACCTACTCAATCTGTGATGATGGTACACCAAGTCTTTGTGATACAGCAACTGTATACTTGACTGTTTTCCCATCGAACGATCCACCATTGGCAATCAACGACATTAACAATACCTTGGTGAACACACCAGTAGGTGGCAATGTCTTGACCAATGATAGTGATCCAAACTTAGGCGACAATATCACAGTAAATACGACTCCAATCAGCAACCCAACTAACGGAAGTGTTACATTGAACCCTGATGGAACGTATACATACACCCCAGATCCAAACTTTGTAGGAACAGACCAGTTCCAATATGCAATTTGCGATGATGGAACACCAGGTCCATTGTGTGATACAGCAACGGTAACCATCGAAATTCGTGAGAATACAATTGCGAACAATCCTCCAGTTGCCAATGATGATGCAACAAGCACCCAAGTTGGTACCCCTGTAACCAGCGATTTGATCTCAAATGATGGTGATCCAGATGGTGATGATATCACAGTTAATACGACTCCAGTTGTAGACCCAACGAATGGAACAGTAGTGATCAACCCAGATGGAACGTTCACCTACACTCCAGACCCAGGCTTCGAAGGGGATGATTCATTTGACTATGTAATTTGTGATGATGGTACGCCTAGCCTTTGTGATACAGCAACCGTAACAATCACCGTTGTTCCAGACAACAATGGTTCAGACAATGACCCACCAATCGCAGGAGACGATGCAGGCTTGACTCCTCAGGATACTCCAGTAGGAGGCGACCTATTGGCGAATGACAATGATCCGAATGGCGACAACATTAGTGTGAATACTACCCCTATCACTACTCCAACGAATGGTAGTGTAGTAATCAACCCAGACGGAACATACACATACACACCTGACTCTGCTTACACAGGCCCAGACCAATTCACTTACTCAATCTGTGATGATGGTACGCCAAGCCTTTGTGACACAGCAACAGTATACTTGACTGTCTTCCCATCTAACGATCCTCCATTGGCGATTAATGACATCAACAATACTTTGGTAAACACACCAGTAGGCGGCAATGTCTTGACCAATGATAGCGATCCAAACGGCGACAATATCACAGTAAATACGACTCCAATCAGCAACCCAACTAACGGAAGCGTTACCTTGAATCCTGATGGAACGTATACATATACCCCAGATCCAAACT
>Ga0163111_10000236_pt1 | contig 32889 bp, 36 predicted proteins | sample CRUFie1St18metaG_FD_109645 | JGI IMG/M metagenome (GOLD analysis project Ga0163111, IMG submission 109645) | Marine microbial communities from the Costa Rica Dome - CRUD Field 142mm St18 metaG | ecosystem: Environmental > Aquatic > Marine > Oceanic > Photic zone | place: Costa Rica: the Eastern...
CAGTTGCTGCTTTGAGATATTCGTCAGAATTCATTCCTCATCCTTAACATAATTTATTAAAGCTCCTATCCCAGTAGCTTCTACTTCGATAATATCACCAGATTTTAACCATATTGGAGGATCGAACCGAGCTCCAGCTCCAGTTGGAGTACCTGTAATTATTATATCGCCAGGTACCAATGTTACAAAAGTACTTATGTAGTTAATAATATAATCAAACGAAAATATCATCCTATCAGTATTATCTTGCTGCCTGACTTCACCATTTACCCGTGTCGTAAGTTCAATATTTCTTAATTGTTCTTTTGATTTGAAAGGTACTAGCCAAGGGCCAATCGAACCAGACTTTTCGAAATTCTTTCCCTGAGTGACATTAAACTTTGCATGCCTTACCCAGTCACGAATTGTACCCTCATTACATAATGAAATAGCAGAAATGTAATCAAATGCATTTTCTGTAGGTATGTGTCTACCTTCTTTGCCAACAACTAAGACGATCTCACCTTCATAATCCAACTGACTAGAAATCTGAGGTCTAATTACTGAACCATTATGCCCAACAAACGTTCGTGGAAACCTTATAAACAAAGATGGGTATTCAGGAGCCTCTTTACCATCCTTATATTCAGCGTTTCGATCAGGATAATTCACACCAACACAAATAATTTTTTCTGGACTTGCAATTGGTATTTCATAGGTTATTTCGTCCTCTTTGTGTGTTAAGGCTTTTCCCTTACTCAACAATTCAAGCTTTTCAAAACCATTGTTTTCGATAACTTCTCTCAAGGTCGGCCAATCTGGAAAATCAGGCGAAAGGGCAATCATACCCTCATCAGTTTTAACTCCATAAAATAACTCATTATTTTTTCTATATGATGCGAATTTCATATCAATGATCCGGTGCAATAATTGGTTGAGCAGTTAAATCGGCTGATCTAACAGAAGTATTTTCAAAATTGGACCCATCCTCAAACCACGAACGCGGCGCAGGAGCACCCCATAAAGTTTGACGCTGAGGATCAGTTAAACTCCAGCGAATTGCCTCATGGTCTGGATCAATAGTTTGATAGTCAGAACAGTATATTTCTATACGATGACCGTCTGGATCAAATATATATAAAAAGAATGCATTGGAGATACCATGCCTGCCAGGTCCCCTTTCGATATTTCCAACATATCCAGTCGTTGACATTAAATCTAACAAGTCAATGATATTTAAAGGAGTTGGAACCCAAAACGCAACATGATGCATTCTCGGACCTGTACCATTTGTAAAAGCAATATCATGAACTCCTCCTTTTCTGTGCAACCATGCAGCCCAGACCGATCCGCTCTCATCATCCTCTGTGTACTCTGTCACTCTAAAACCAAAATTATTATAAAAAGTTAAACTTTCCCCAACATTTGGAGAAAAACAATTAAAATGATCTATTCGTAAAGGCTTAACACCTTTATATAAATTATATTTTTGATGGATAGTTTCTAGCCTATCCATCTTAAAATAAAATTCTATTGGAATCCCATTATTATCATGAGTTAATAAAGTTCTACCTTGATGAGGTCGCTCAACCCAATCTGTTTTGCATCCAATTCCAGAAAAATACTTTTGGGCCTTATCAAGATCTTCTTCCGAAAAAGTTTTAAATCCTAAGACCCTTACCATCGCCTCTGCACTTTTCTTCAATACAACACTGTGATGCCCTCGCTCCTCCATCGCACGTAGATAAACTGTATCACTATCTTCGGCAGTAACTTGAAGTCCTAAAATATCTGAATAAAATGTTTTGGATGCACTTAAATCTGTCACGCCATATTCGATATGACTGATCCTCAAAGTATTAAATGCTGGATGTAATACAGGTTCAGGAATTGGCACTCTATCCTCCTAATTTTGGAATTTTATGTTCTGTGGTAGCAAAGCTAATATTTTTTGTTTCCATGTAAAAATCAAAAGACCAATCACCACCATCTCTTCCAATTCCAGAGGATTTCATTCCACCAAATGGTGTTGGAAGATGTCTGACATTTTCAGAATTAACCCAAATCATTCCAGCCTCCATTGATTGGCTGAATTGAAATGCTCGCGTGACATCTTTGGTCCATATATATCCAGCTAAGCCGTATTCACTATCATTAACAATTTCTAACGCCTCACTCTCAGACTCAAAAGGCAACACTACTAAAACAGGGCCAAAAATTTCCTCTTTCGCTATTCGCATTTCTTTTTTTACTTCTGTAAATATTGTAGGCGCAATGTAAGGCCCCCCACCTGGACCATCTATGGAACCACCTGTTAACAAGTGCGCACCTTCATTTTTACCAATCTCAAAATATTTTTTTACCTTCTCTTCATGAACGGGATGGATTAAAGGACCAATGGTTGTATTTGGATCAAGAGGGTGCCCAACTACAATCTTTTCAGCCTTTTGTCTTACCAATTGAACAAATTTTTCTCTAATTGTATCTTGAACTAATAATCTGGATGACGAAGTACACCTCTCACCATTTAATGAGTAAATCATGAAAACCACTGCATCTGCGGCTCTTTCAAGATCAGCATCTTCAAATACTACTACTGCATTTTTACCACCTAGTTCAAAATGAACTCTTTTAAGAGTGTCTGCACCCTGTTTCATTATCCTTGATCCAGTTTTACTTTCACCGACAAATGAGATAGCCTTTATGTCCGGATGCTCAGTGAGTAATTTACCCGCCTCTTCACCATAACCATTAATTGTATTCCAAACACCTTTAGGTAGTCCCGCCTCTTCTGCGATTTCAACTAAAATTTTCGCTGTCAATGGAGAAAATTCTGCTGGTTTATGTACAACCGTGCAACCTGAGGCCAATGCTGGTGCAATTTTCCAAGTAGATAGCATAAACGGTGTATTCCATGGTGTAATTATACCTACTGGACCAATAGGGACCCTCATGGTCATATTTGTTTGAGCATCTGTAAAAGTTGATTCTCCATCCTGTCCGAATGGTGCTTGATCAGCAAAATATCTAAAATTAGCAGCGCCCCGCAGAGCCGCTTTTGACATAAAACGTAATGATTGACCTGTGTCAAAGGATTCAATTAACGCTATTTCATGAGCTCTTGACTCTATCGCATTCGCAATATTATGAAGAATTTTTTTTCTTTCTTTGCCTGAAACCGCCGACCACTCTGAAAAAGCACTCTTTGCCGAAGCTACGGAAAGATTAACATCACTTGACTGACTTCGTGCAACATCACATATTTTTTTCAAATCAATTGGAGACATACTAACAAAGGTTTGTGCATCTTCCGCAGCAGTACTCTTTCCATTTATATGATTTAATACACCATTTTCCTTAAATCTTTCTAAAAAGACCGAAAGATCACTTATATTTTTTTCAAATTCCGACATCGTTTTATCCAAATTAATTAATTGCTGAAATTCTTTGATGAATTGGGTTTGTTTTCCAGCTCAGCCTAGAGTCAATCTCTACAATTTCCAAGGCTAATGCCAAGAAACCTGTATTTAAAAGTTTTTCAACATTACGCTCTAATTCCATCATTAAACTCTTTCCAGTCTGTAACTTTTTCTCTTCACTGCGCCCTTTACCTATTCTCAACACCATATCGATAAATGCATTTGCTTTATCCCCATCTGCTATGGAATATGAACTAATTGAATAAGCTTTTATCCTGATCCCTGCTTCAGGGAAGATTTGCTGATCAAGCATAACTGATCTTAAGGAATTACATATTTTGTCAAACTGCAAATGTTTTTCTAAGTTTTCAGAATATTGTAACGTTAAATATGCCAAAGCTTGCTCTTTTTAATTAACATGTTAAATATCTACTTATGTTTTTAAATAAATGTAATGTCAAGGATCATTATGAATGATAATTATGAAATAAACCGCTCCCTCGCTATAAACTTATTAAGAACTAGAGAAGCCGTTATGGATAGATTTCGCCCCATGCTAGCATCAGCAAATCTTACAGAACAGCAATGGAGAGTACTACGAGGGTTAAGTGAATATGGCGCAACTGAAGCTGGAAAATTAGCATTTATAGCTTGTATTTTACCACAAAGCTTAAGTCGAATTGCGAAAAACTTTGAAAAGAAAAACCTAATAAAAATGGAAGTTGACACAACCGATGCGAGAAAAATAATTTTATCATTAACTAAAGCTGGTGAAGTGTTAATGACCAATGCAACATTAGAAAGTAAAAACATATATGCTCAACTTATTGAAGATTTTGGCAAAAACAATTTAACCGACCTGCTTGATAAGCTAGACTTATTGAGGAGCTCGCTAGAAAAAAAATAATCAACTTTCGAACTGCCTTATTAATTCAATCAATCTATTTCTTGAACTCGGGATTAACTTCTGTCCTATCGATGAAGCAACTTTATTCTCTAGGAAATAACCTGTGACAAAAAAACCTTGCATTAAATCTTCTTTACCGTAATCCAAACCCAAAAAACATTTTGGCAATGGCAGTAATCTGTTTGACCATTCACCAGCTCCTTTAAAACTTACTGCTCTTGCTGATTTTGGAGATATATATTTTAAATTTTTTAACGAACCAGTGACGGCACAACTGGATAGATCTAGTCCAAATCCTAGCTCTTCAAGTAGAGTAAGCTCCCAGGACAAATAATCTAAAAACCATTGCTTATTAGAAGCAATAGCTTCTAGCAAATTAAAAGTTTTATCATATAACCTTTCATTACCTTCTCTTTCAGGCAAACAAAAGTTCAACAAACCACAGACTGAGGATAATCCGGCTAATGCCGACCTATCCATCATTATTAACGAAGCTCTGCTTTTTACCAAGTCGATAGAGAAACTACCCAAGTGGTCTTCTAGCCTAGCTCTCCAATGGGCATCCAACTGATTACCTAATTGCAAAATTGGATTAAGTTTCTTTGACGAACCTCCTCTTACTACCCCAAGGTGCCTACCTTTTTTTTTAAAAAATAATTCAACAATGACCGAATTTTCTCCATATCGGCGAGTGCCAATTAAAATGCCCTCTTCACGCCAATCCATTATGTGTCATTTCCTTATAATCCTTCATCATTCAGCATATGTCTTCCCAATCGATCCTCCACTTCTATAACCCAAAGATCTTGATCAATCGCTTTCTGAGTAGATAAACTATTTTCGACCTCTATATCAGTACCAGACTTTAAAGTATCCCAATACCATTTATCTTCACTAAAATTATAACTTTTATAATAGCTCTCAGCATTTCCATCCAACGTATTAATTTTTATTATTATGGCGCCTGAAGTTACATTACCTTTTTTTGTTATAAATGCGGGGATTTCTTGCAATCTAAGCCTTTTCAAATATGCTGATACCCAAAATTCTGAAGTCAAGCGCATCAAGATTCACCGTCGTTAAAACTTAATCCCATTTCAGTATACCTTGCCCTTTCGTTTAGCCAATTTGGCCTTACCTTCAATTGGCAAAACAAGTGAATCTTTCTTTGTAAAAATTCTTCCATTTCTTTTCTAGCAGCTATATTTATAGACTTAATTGTTGATCCATTGGGACCTAATATTATTCCTTTATGTCCATCTCTCGCTACATAAATTGTCTGATCTATTCGAATTGACCCATCTTTTCTATCTTCCCATTTATCAGTTTCAACAGTTAACTGGTATGGCAACTCTTGATGTAAGCGAAGTATCAATTTTTCTCTCATTATTTCAGATGTTATAGTCTTCAAGGGCAAATCAGCAATTTGATCTTCTGGATAGTGCCATTCGCCAACAGGAACTTTACCAGCAATCCATTTTTTTAATTCTAGTAAACCATACCCTTTTGTAGCAGATATAAAAAAGGTATCTTCAAACTCATACTCTTTATTAAGCTCTTTAGTTATCTTGAGCAAACTTTGCGATTTAACTCTATCAATTTTGTTTATTGCCAAGATAATGACACTAGCAGATGTTCTAAATTCTCTTAATTTCTCTAAATTATATTTCACTCCTTCTGTTAAACCTTTATTAGCTTCAATCAAAAACACTATTATATCGGCTTCAGATGCTTCAGACCATGCTGCCTTAACCATAGACCTCTCAAGCCGCCTCTTTGGCTTAAACAATCCTGGCGTGTCAACGAAAACTAATTGCGAATTATCAATTATAGTTACACCCCGAATACGAGAGCGTGTTGTTTGTACTTTATGCGTAACAATCGATATCTTTGTTCCAATCAGGTGATTTAAAAGAGTTGATTTACCCGCATTAGGCTCACCAATTAACGCGACGAAACCACAATATTTTTTGTTACTCATGACTTATTTTGTCCAAAAGAATTTTTGCTGCTTTTTGCTGAGCATTTCTTTTAGATGAGGATGAAGCTACTGCTTTCGCACCATTTTCTACCCTTACCTCAATCGTAAATATTGGTTTATGATCAGGACCACTTCTCGACAATTCCAGATATTGTGGAGTTGAATATTTGAAAGACTGTGCCCATTCTTGCAGTGCTGTTTTTGCATCACGTGCATCTTCTTTTGCTTTATCGATATGTTTTTTCCAAAGTTTACCAATTATTATTTTTGTATTTTCAAAATCTGAGTCTAAATAAACTGCCGCCAATACAGCCTCCATTGCATCGCCAAGAACAGTTATTTTTGTCCTGCCACCTGATAATATCTCTGACCGCCCAAGACGTAGTACAGCACCAAGGTTCAAATCCTCTGCAACATTCGCACAAGTTTCTTTTCTAACTAATGAATTAAATCTTGGTGCTATCTTACCTTCATCTGCTCTCTTGTCTTTTTCTAATAATATCTCAGAAATTGCTAAACCCAAAACCCTATCACCAAGAAATTCTAACCTTTGATTATCTGGCCTCGTCGGAGATGATAATGAAGAATGTGTAAGTGCCTCTATTAAAAGATTTAGGTTGTTAAATCTGTAATTAAGCTTACTACAAAAACTATCTAAATCGTTGGAAAGCTTAATTGAAATTGTTCTTCTCCGGTAATTTAATTAATCGACTTAAAATAACGATCAGAGCGCCATGTCCAGAAATACAATATAGACTTGCCAGCAGAGGAAAACATTACTCTGTCAGCTCTTCCTACTATATTTTCAAATGGTACAAAACCTATGCCGCGAGGCCTTCTGACACGACTGTCGGAAGAATTATCCCTGTTGTCACCAATAAAAAAATAATGACCAGATGGGATAGAAAACACCCCTGTATCATCAAGGGATTGACCAGATGAAACATTTAAAACACTATGTATTACACCATTCGGTAGTTGAGACTTATACTTTTCTTTTGTGCACACTGATCCGTCCGCTGTGGGTTCTGAGCAAGCTGGCCTACTACTTTGCATTGGTCCTTGTATTTCATTTATTTCCTCGAACACACCATCTCGGGCAACAGGAACTTTTGTACCATCAATATATAAGTCACCTTCTCGCATTTGAATTTTTTCACCAGGTAATCCAACTAAGCGCTTTATGTAATCAGCTCCAGTCGTGGGATGCTTGAAAACTACAACATCACCCCTTTTAGGTTCCTTTGGAAGAATCCTACCAGAAAAAGGACATAGGGACCAAGGACATGAGTGCTTCGAATACCCATAAGCCATTTTATTTACAAATAAAAAGTCTCCTATAAGCAAAGTGTCCTTCATTGAACCTGATGGTATCCAGTAGGGCTGAAAAAATAATGTTCTGATTAACCCTGCCAATAAAAGCGCCCATACCAGCGTCTTAACGGTATCTAAAATACCTTCTTTTTTCTTTTTCTTTTTTGAGAACATGATCCTTTTGTACCTCATTTTGAAAAGTGAATGCAAGCTAAGCAAAAATCACAATATTTGACCCGGCAAGGGTAAGGCTTCTATTACGATAAAGGCTTGAGCCCATGGGTAATCATCAGTTAATGTAACATGAATAACAGGTTTAAAACCTTTTGGAGTAATTTCTTCTAACCTCTTCTTTGCAGATCCAGTGACATTCATTTGCGGCTGCCCGGTATGTAAATTGATTACTTCCATTTCTTTCCAAGCAACACCCATACGAAGTCCAGTCCCAAGAGCTTTTGAACAAGCCTCTTTTGCAGCCCAGCGCTTAGCAAATGTTTCACTCGGATTCTTCTTTCTAGCAGCTTTTTCTTTTTCAATATTAGTAAAAACTCTGTTCTTAAATCTATCCCCAAACCGGTCAAGAGTTCGTTGAATTCTAGTTATATTCGTTAAATCTGATCCAATTCCTATTATCATTTTGAAAACAAAAACCTCAAATATCAACAATATTACTACGGGCTTCATTTATTAAATTCTGCATCTGATTTATAGCTTTTTCCATACCACAAAAAATACTTTCCCCAATAAGAAAATGTCCAATATTTAATTCCGCTAACTCTTTGATTGACGCGATAGGTTTTACTGTATCATATGTGAGACCATGACCTGCATGAACTTCTAATCCTATTTCAGAAGCGTAATGAGACATACTTATAAGCCTTTCTAGCTCTATATCTCTTTGAGCGGTCAAGTTGTCTGAACATAAATCGCAATAAGCTCCAGTATGTAACTCAATGACTTCAGCTCCGACTCTGTAAGCTGCATCAACCTGGTTTTTCACGGCGTCTATAAAAATCGACACCCTACATCCAGAATCTCTTAATGGCTCAATGAAATATTTCAATCTTTTCTCATCTTTAACGATATCTAAGCCACCTTCTGTTGTAATTTCCTCCCTTTTCTCTGGCACTAAACAAACAGCGTTTGGTCTGTGCCTTAGTGCAATATCTTGCATCTCCTGCGTAGGAGCCATTTCAAAATTCAGAGGAATTTTAAGTTCACTCATTAAAGAAGCAATATCCTCATCACCAATATGACGTCTATCTTCTCTTAAATGTGCAGTTATTCCATCTGCTCCAGCTCGCTCAGCCAAGAGAGCAGCCCGAGTTGGGTCTGGATATTTGCTGCCTCTTGCATTTCTTACAGTAGCAACATGATCAATATTTACACCTAAACGAATACTTTGAACCATTTAATCAACCTTTTTATCATTTTCCACTATGATTTTTTTTACAGCCCTATTTTTTAACTTTTTCCATTTTTGTTTCATCTTACCTTTTCGACGATTCTGGTAAATGGAAATAATTGGAACAGAACCAACATAAAATAGAAATGCAAATATAACACCAGGAATAAGACCACCAACAAGATACGGAAATAAAAAAATATTTATAAATTCTGAAATGTTACCCCACAATGTGACAAAAAACTCAGCTGTTTCAAGCCATTCCCAACTGGTAGGATTAAAAATACTTTTTATATTGTGGTATAACTCTCCCATCACTTCATTAAACGAGTTACGGGAACTTTTAAATTGTGCGTCACTAAAATCTCTCCCCAATAACAATGTACCAAGCCATAAACTTCCACCACTTATCAGCGGGAAGGTTATGGGATTTCCAAAAAAAGTTGCAAGAATTGCCGACAAAATATTGCCTCTAATCAAAAAAGCGATAATCGCAGCTAAAAAAAAGTGAAACCCAAAAAATGGTGTGAATGAAACAAATACTCCAGCCGCAATCCCTCTCGAAATCTTATGAGGTGAGTCCTTGATACGAGTTAATCGATGCCCCAAATAGCTTATTGCTCTACTCCATCCGCCCCGTGGGTAAAGTATTTGTCGTAAAGCCTGAAACAGGCCTAATTTATTTTTTCGTCTAAAAACCAATAATTTTCCGCATTAATTTTTGTAATTTACTCTGCTAACTCTCTATGTCGTACAACTTCTGCAACATCTGTATCTGCGCTTAGGGATGTAACTACATTATGAAGGTGCTGTACATCACGTACTTCTATCATAATTGCTATTCTATAAAAATCTGGTTTCTTATCCTCAAAACGCATGTCAGAAATATTAGAATTTTGCTCACCTATTAAGGTGCAAATCCGACCTAATACTCCAGCGTCATTCCCAATAGTTATTTTTATCAATACTTCATTTAACGCTTGATGAGTGCCTTCAGACCAATGCAAATCAACCCATCTATCCTGCATTCGATCATAGTTTGCCAATCGATTACAATCAATTGTATGAATCATAACACCACGCCCTTTTGTTAAAATACCGACTATCCGCTCTCCAGGCAAAGGCTCACAACAGCTTGAACGTTGAGCATTTTGATCGGACATTAAGCCGATAATTGCTTTTGAAGGTTCAATTTCATCAATAGAATTTTTTCTTAATATTTCAGGATATAATGCTTCGATAATTTGTGCACCCGTGAGTTCAGCACTACCCAATGATACCAATATGTCATCAGCAGTTTTTAAACCAAATAGCTTAGCTGAAGTAGATAAGGCTTTGTTTGTCATTCTTTTTCCGACGTTTTCAAAAGCTACTCTAGCAAATTCTTTACCCAAGCGTAAAAAATTATCACGGTTTTCAGTTTTTAGAGACCGGCGAATAGCCGTTTTTGCTCTACCAGTAACTGCAACATCTTTCCATGCTGCTTGAGGTTTTTGGCCTCTTGCTGTAATTATTTCAACCGATTGGCCGTTCCTTAAACGAGTCCAAAGCGGTACTTTCTTTCCATCAACATTTGCCCCTACACAGCGATCACCAATACGAGTATGAATATTATAAGCAAAATCCAGAGGTGTAGCTCCTCGTGGTAGCTTCACAACATCACCCTTCGGTGTGAAACAAAAAACTTGGTCTGCAAACATTTCCAATTTTACATGTTCTAAGAATTCCTCTTGGTCTTCAGAATTATTAAAGCTTTCCGTAATTTCACTGATCCAAATAAAAGGGTCTACAGCAAATTTATTTTCTGAACGCTGACCTTCTCTATATGACCAATGTGCTGCTACCCCAGTTTCAGCGACCTCATGCATTTCTTTTGTTCTGATTTGCACTTCAACAATCTTCCCGTCTCGACCGGATACCGTAGTATGAATTGAGCGATATCCATTACTTTTTGGTTGGCTGATGTAATCTTTAAACCGGCCAGGAACAGCCTTCCATCTCTGGTGGATTGCACCTAAAGCCCTATAACAATCAACCTCGCCTCCGGTTATAATTCGGAAACCATAGATATCAGATAATCTGGAAAAACCTTCCTGCTTCTCTTCCATTTTACGCCAAATAGAATAAGGTTTTTTCTCTCTACCCGTTACTTCACCTTCAATATTATATGAACCAAGAGCAATTCGGATGTCATCAGCAATTTTCGTTATTACATCTCCCGATTGACTTCTCAAACTTACAAATCTTCTCATAATTGAACTACGAGCTTCAGAGTTTAATACTCTAAATGACAAATCCTCCAACTCCTCACGAATAAACTGCATACCCATTCTTCCAGCCAATGGGGCATAAATATCCATCGTCTCTCTTGCTTTTTTAATTTGTTTTTCATGATCCATATGCTTTATTGTTCTCATGTTATGAAGCCGATCTGCTAATTTTACCAAAAGCACTCTCAAATCTTTTGACATAGCAAGTAACAATTTTCTAAAATTTTCAGCTTGCTCACTTTCAACTGAACCTAATTCTAGATTTGTAAGTTTTGTAACCCCGTCGACTAATTCAGCTATCTCACTGCTAAATTGATCCTTAATGTCAGAAAAAGTAGATTTTGTATCTTCTATCGTATCATGTAAAAGAGCTGTGATAACTGTTGCATCATCCATATGCTGTTCTGCTAACTGCATAGCAACAGCATATGGATGCATAAAATATGGCTCTCCAGATCTCCTTAGCTGCCCCTCATGCATCATTTTTGCATAATTGAAGGCATGCCGTATTAGTTTTTCATTTGAACGAGGATTGTAGCTAAGCGTTAACCCCACAAGCTTTTCTACGCTGATCATTTGCTCTCCTTTTTGTCCTCTAAGGACGATAGAAAGCTAAAATTATTTCATTTCCTGTGCTTCCATAAGAGCTCTGAGCAAATTCTCTTCTGACATATCATCAGTAGGCTTGTCCTGCTCCACTCCCATTAATAATGCCATAGCATCTTCTTCCGGCTCATCAACTTCAATTTGTGTTTGGTTGCTTTCAATCGCTCTTTCCCGAAGCTCATCCGCACTTTGAGACTCCTCGGCTATTTCTCTTAAAGAAACTACAGGATTTTTATCATTGTCCCTCTCAACAGTTATTTCAGCTCCAGAGGACAATTCTCTAGATCGGTGTGACGCAAGCATCACCAATTCAAACCGATTAGGAACTTTATCAACACAATCTTCGACAGTTACCCGGGCCATACACCACTCCTACACAATACACTTGTTAATAAAAAACACCAACTAAGCTTATTTTTGTTTATTTGCAAGAGAAACACTATATAAATTTATAGTTTTTTTATCTCTTTTAAAAGGCAAGAGTCTAATTTGGCTAACATTTCATTGACCGCAATACCCAAGATCGGATGTATCCAATCTTTGTTTATATCGCTTAAGGGTATTAAAACAAATGCTCGATCTTGCAACCGAGGATGTGGTAGTATCAATTCCGATGGCCAACATTTAATTTGTTCATCAGGTGAAAGCTTAATCCATTTTTTCAAAGTATTTTTATCAGGAATAGTCAATTCATCAAAATAAATTAAATCAAGGTCAAGTGTTCGTGCACCCCAACGCTGGTCTCTAGTCCTTCCATAGCGCATCTCAATTACATGTAAGTGTTTTAGAATATCGTAGGCACTAAGATGGGTTTCAAAAATTGCACAACAATTTATAAATTTTGATCCTAAACCTTTTGGGAATGGCTCAGTTTCATAAAAGTTTGAGACTGCCACCAGTTTGATGTTTAAGTTCTGTAAGTCTTTTAGTGAACGCCTAAGTGTCTCTAAAGAATCGCCAAATTTTGATGACATATTAGAACCTAAAGCCACACAAAATTGACTAACAACCCCACTATCATTTTTTTTCTCATCATTTGTAAAAAGCATAATTAAGTTGTCTATTAAAAAAAAGAAGTTAAGGCTATATTGATTTCAAAAAGATTTCTAATATGTAAAATATAACCATTCTTTCGGAAAAGTAATAATGAAGAAACCCGAAATAACTCTTTTTCTTGCCGCACCGCGGGGATTCTGCGCTGGTGTTGATAGGGCAATCAAAATAGTCGAATTAGCTATAGAAAAATGGGGAGCACCAGTATTTGTACGCCATGAGATAGTACATAATAAATTCGTGGTTGATGATTTGTCGAAAAAAGGAGCTGTTTTTGTTGAGGAGTTAAATGAATGCCCAAAAGATAGGCCCGTTATATTTTCAGCTCATGGGGTTCCAAAATCCGTAACATTCAATGCCGAACAACTTAACATGACCTATGTCGATGCAACTTGTCCATTAGTTAGCAAGGTACATATAGAGGCCGAACGACATCATAAAAATGGACTACAATTGATCATGATTGGGCACAAGGGGCATCCAGAGACACTAGGAACAATGGGGCAACTCCCTGAAGGAGAAGTAATACTAGTAGAAACAATAGAAGACGTAAAAAATATCAACCCACGTGATGTTACAAAATTGGCATACATAACCCAAACAACATTATCCGTAGATGACACAATTAATATTGTTGAAGCTTTAAAAAAAAGATTTGATAAAATTATTGGTCCGCATAAAGAAGATATTTGCTATGCAACGACTAATCGTCAAAAAGCTGTAAAAGAGATCGCTCCTAAAATTGATGCGTTATTGGTCATTGGCGCACCTAATTCATCAAATTCAAAAAGATTGGTTGAGGTTGGAAGATCCTCTGGATGTAAATATTCTCAGTTAGTCCAACGCGCCATTGATATTGATTGGCGAGCACTGGAGGGCGTGAAATCGGTTGGGATTACAGCTGGTGCCTCAGCACCAGAAATTTTAATAAACGAAGTAATTGATGCTTTTAATACAAGATACAAAGTTAAAAAACAAATCATTGAAACCGCAATTGAAAATGTGTCATTTAAAGTACCAAAAGTTTTACGAGAGAAAACCGTATGACAGATAAAAGAACAATCTCGGTATATGACTCAAAAAGTAGTGAGTATGCTAACTTAACAAAGGTTAACAAACCGAGCAAACATCTAAGCGTTTTTATGAGTAACGTAATTGCTAATGGTATAGTATTAGATCTAGGTTGTGGCCCTGGGGTTGCCTCTTATTTTATGAAAAAAAAAGGATTTAAGGTTACTGCAACAGATGCAAGTATGGAGATGGTAAAAATAGCTAAGGCAGAAAATGGCATTGATGTGCTGCACCATTCGTTTGAAGATATTAACTGGATCAACACTTTTGATGGGATCTGGGCACACTTTAGCCTTTTACATGCCAAGCGAGAAATTTTTCCATCTCACTTAGCGGCCCTAAAAAATGCTCTAAAAAATAATGGTGTTTTTACGATTGGTATGAAACTAGGGCAAGGTGAACAAAGAGATAATATCGGAAGATTTTATGCTTATTATTCTGAAGAACAATTAATAAAATACTTAGAAGCTGCAGGATATCAAATTGATGAAATTAATTATGGGGAAGATATCGGTCTTGATGGAAAATCAGCAAAATGGATAATTATTAGGTCCCATGTCTAACATTCTTGCATATACGGACGGTGCTTGTTCTGGAAATCCTGGTCCTGGTGGTTGGGGGGTTCTTTTGCAAGCTAAACAAGGGTCAGAGATAGTAAAAGAACTTGAACTTTACGGCGGTGAAAAAGATACAACGAATAACCGTATGGAGTTAGTAGCAGCGATTTCTTGCTTGGAGACTTTGGATAAGCCAACTTCCCTAACTATTTTTACAGATAGTAATTATGTTAAGGGAGGTATTACTGATTGGATGAAAAACTGGAAAATAAATGATTGGAAAACTACAAACAAAAAATCAGTTAAAAATGTTGATCTTTGGAAGCGCTTGGACAAAGCATGTCAGAAGCACGATGTCAGTTGGAAATGGGTCAAAGGGCATTCTGGGCATTTAGAAAATGAAAGAGCTGACGCACTAGCACGTAAGGGTATGGAGCCATACAAATAAATTACTCTAAAACTTTCGAAGGGCCAATATCATATCCCCTTATAAACGAAGTCCAATCCTGTATTGCTCTACCAGGTCTTTGAATCTGGAGTATTCTAATTGCATTTTTACCACAGAAAACAACCCCTTCTTCAGTAAACTCTCCAACTGGTCCACAATCTTCTACTACCTCTGATAAGAACAATTTTAACCGGACGCCATTATGAACAGTCCAAGCTCCCGGTGATCGCGAAAGACCGCGGATAAAATAATCTACGTCATTTGCATTTAAAGACCAATTAATTTTTGTTTCAGATTTTTTAATCTTATTAGCATAAGTTATTCCTATATTGGATTGCGCCGTGGCTTTTCTTGTTAAATTAGCAAGTACCTCTATCAGCAGTTCAGAACCAATAATTGCTAGTGTTTCAGACAAACATTTAGTGGTATCATTTGGTAAAATCGGTACCATCTTCTGCATTACTATTGGCCCAGTATCTAGTCCCGACTCCATATTCATTATTGAAACACCAGTATGCTTATCACCAGCCATAATTGCCCGATGGATAGGCGCGGCCCCTCTCCACCTTGGCAACAACGAAGCATGAATATTTAAACACCCAAACTTAGGAATTTTTAGGATTTCTTCAGGCAAAATCTGACCATATGCAACCACAATAATTACGTCAGGCTTAAACCCCCGAATTTCATTAATTACCTCTTCTGTATGTAATCTGGTTGGACTTTTCACCAATACACCCAAATCATTTGCATTTTTATGAATGGAAGAAATCTTGTGTTTTTTCCCACGTCCAGCTGGTTTTGGTGGCTGAGTATAGACACATAATATTTCATGTTCACTCTGAACCAAAGCATTAAAGGCTGGCACTGCAAATTCTGGAGTTCCCATGAATATTAGACGCATAATTTAATCCAACCTTGAACATTCTTTCATCATAAATAAGTATAATGTTTATTTGCGCGCAAGCTCGCGTTTTAATTTTTTCATTTTATCTGTTATCATTTTCTTTTTAAGACTACTGAGATAATCAATAAATAGTTTACCGTTTAAATGATCAATCTCATGCTGGGCGCACGTAGCTTCAATACCTTCAAAAGAAATTTCGTTAACCACTCCCATCACATTTTGAAAAGAAATCTTAACACTTTTAGGTCTAGTCACCTCTTCATATTGTTCAGGTATTGAAAGACAACCCTCACTATGAATTGATGTCTCTTCAGAATGCCATAAAATTGACGGATTGATCAAAATCAGAGGATTTGGTTCTTCATCCTTTATCGCACAATCCATCACAAATACCTGCAACATAACTCCAATTTGAGGTGCTGCTAAACCAATTCCCGGAGCATCGTACATTGTTTCAAGCATATCTTGGGTTAAATTTTTAAGCTTCAAATCAAAATTCTTAACCAAGTCACACTTTTTTCTTAATCGAGCATCTGGATGAATTAAAATCGTTCTAAGTGACATAACATTGATCTAAAGTTTCATAAATTTTTATTCAAGTAGCTATATTTCAAAATTAAACTTTAATTGAGTGCTCACATGTTAGTTGTATGGATCACACAAAATGTATCAAAAAGACAAAAATTGGAAACTTTTTATTTCCTACTTGTCCATAATAGGAAATACCATACGTTGCACCAAAGATGGAAATATTCAGATGAATTTTGATGAAGTAATAAATAGAAAAAATACCCACTCTGTAAAATGGGATATGATTGAAGAGATGTATGGCGTCTCACAAAAAAATGGAATACCTATGTGGGTAGCCGATATGGATTTTCGCCCTCCCAATTGTGTTTCTAACGCTATACTTAAAATGCATGAGCACGGCATTTATGGATATTTTGGAGATAATACAGAATACTTAAACTCAATTGTATGGTGGATGAAAAATCGACATCAATGGGAAATCGAAAAATCATGGATTTTTGACGTACATGGCTTGGTTAATGGTACGTCTATGACAGTTCAAACTTACAGTAATCCTGGTGATAGGGTTATTTTATTTACTCCGGTTTATTATGTCTTTTTTAAGCAAATTATACAAGGTGGTCGACAAGTTCTAGAATGCCCTCTCAAAAATAACAAAGGAAGATATGAATTTGATTTTGATTATTATGACACGCTAATGGACGGTACTGAAAAAGTTATTGTGCTTAGCTCACCTCACAATCCTGGTGGCAGAGTCTGGACAAAAGATGAGTTAAAAGATTTAGCTGCCTTTGCTGAACGTCATGATTTAATTATTGTTTCAGATGAAATTCATAATGATCTCATAATGCCAGGTAATAAACATATACCTATGGCGATAGCTGTTCCAGAAATTATAAATCGCCTTGTTATGATGACGGCAACTACAAAGACCTTTAATATTGCAGGCATGCATACTGGTAACGTAATTATCCCTGACTCAGAGTTAAGGTCTGAATTCAGTAAGACAATGATGGCTTATGGAATTACTCCCAACAGCTTTGGCAAGCATATGGTAACCGCTGCATATACTCAGGAAGGTGCTGACTGGGTGGACTCTTTGATGATATACTTAGCAGAAAATCAACGCCTCTTTAACAAAGAAATAGCAAAGATACCTGGTATAAAGCCAATGACTTTGGAAGGGACTTATTTGAGCTGGGTTGATTTTACAAATACGGGTATGAGTACTAATGAATTTACTTATAGAGTAGAAAAAAATGCTCAGATAGTCGCAAATCATGGACATACTTTTGGAACTGGCGGTGAATACTTTTTACGGTTTAATATAGCAACAAGGCGAAGTTTGGTTTTAGAGGCTTTAGATCGATTAACCGATGCTTTTTCCGATTTGCAGTGATTATCATATATATTAAGAAAGCCAATCGATAAATTCTTAATTAAAGTAGTAAAAAATATTGGAAACTTAAATGTATCCCTATATCAGACTCGCAAAAGAATTAATTAGACAAAAATTCTTAAAAAAAATTTCTGTCTTGGAAGTACATACCTATCACACGATATGCTGGCCCGTCGACTTAGATCCCTGGTGGGAGTTAAATAATGGGCGAACATTAACATTATATGATTTGGGTAGGATATCATACTTGTTGAGAAGCGGATTAAAAGATAAAATAATAAAGCAAGGTTGGAGATTCACTGTCGCTGGCTCGTCTATCAGATATAGAAAAAGGGTTACAATACTCAATTTATTAAAAGTGAATACCCGATTTTTAGGCTGGGATGAACGCTTTATTTACTTCCAACAAACAATGTGGAGAAAAAATGATCCGATCTCTTCTATCTTAATTCGGTCTGCAATAACTGATGAAAACGGAATCGTAACCTCAGACAGATTTTTAAAAGTAATGGACCTTGAGAATACAATCATAAACCTACCAGATTGGGTAAGTGATTGGTCAAAAGCTGAAACAAAAAGAACCTGGCCACCTGAAATATAATTAACTTCTTGCTTTACGCCAAAAAAAAATGCCTTAATCAGCTTAGGTTAATAAGGATCAATTTATGAACAATGTTGATAACGCAAAAGTTATTAAACGGCGCATTCAAGGCTGGATGCTCTTTGATTGGGCCACTCAACCCTTTTTCACACTTGGGTTAACATTTATTTTTGGCCCTTATTTTGCTGTAGTAGCAACAAATGTATTTTTAGAAAGCGGAATGGATCCTAAAAGTGCAGATGCGAGCGCACAAACAATTTGGGCTTGGGGTCAAGCAATATCAGGAATATTTGTTGCAATTATTGGTATTTTAGCAGGGGCTTATGCTGATAGTACTGGAAGACGAATGCCCTGGATTTGGGCTGCTTCCATAATTTTTGTAATTTGTAGCTGGATGCTCTGGTATATGGTGCCCGATGGATCAGCAATGTGGTTTTCTCTTATTATCTTCTCAGTAGCATTTATTGCTGCAGAATTTGCTGCTGTTTTTACAAATGCAATTCTACCTAGCCTTGGTACCCGAGAAGAAATAGGCAAAATATCTGGAAATGGAATGGCATTTGGCTATATAGGAGGAATTATTAGTCTGTTTCTAATGTTATGCTTCTTCTTTGATGATGGAGGAAAAACTTTTATTGGTTTAAGCCCTGGATTTGGTGTTTTTGACCCTGATCAACGAGAAGGCACTCGTGCTGTAGGCCCACTTATTTCACTATGGTTTATTATTTTTATGATACCTTTTTTCATGTGGGTTAAAGAAGGAGACAAGCCTAACATTAAGGGAGGATTTAAACGATCCATGCAGGAGTTAAAAGTATCTTTATTAGGAATGCTTAAAAGACCAAGTTTGTTTTCTTTTATGGGTGCTCAGATGTTTTACAGAGACGCATTAAATGGCTTATATGCTTTTGGTGGAGTATATGCAGCGTTAGTTTTAGACTGGGGTTTAACACAACTAGGAATATTTGGAATTATTGGTGGAATTTCTGCAGCACTAGTTTCATGGATCTCAGGAAAGTTTGACAAAAAAGTTGGGCCACGACCAGTAATATACTTTCATATATGGGTACTAATAATCGTGTCACTTTGTATAATAGGAATGTCTAGAGTAAGCTTCTACGGAATAGCATTGTCTGAAGGTTCAAGCTTACCAGATATAATTTTTTATATATGTGGCGCGGCAATTGGAGGATCAGGTGGTGGTATATATGCCGCTAGTCGCTCAATGATGGTGAGGCATACAAATCCTACTCGACCAACCGAAGCCTTTGGTCTTTTTGCATTAGCAGGAAAAGCAACAGCATTTCTAGCTCCTCTATTAATTGGTATATTTACCTATTTACTGAATGACGCAAGATTAGGGTTTGCACCCGTAATTGGTCTGTTTATTTTGGGATTAATTCTACTTCGTTGGGTGCGACCAGAAGGCGATATCGCTAATAACTAAATTCTTGTTAAATATTTTTGTATTAATAATTTTTTGTAGTTTTTGCATTGAGCCCATAAAAGCTGAACAATTCAACCATGTAAAAGCGTATGAACTATTTAGAAAACAAAAACTTCCATCCACTCAAAAACTAAATTCGATTGGGAGTTATTCGAATGGCTGTTTGGCTGGCGGGATTGAGCTTCCAGAAACAGGAAATACTTGGCAGGTGATGAGATTGTCTCGAAATAGAAACTGGGGGCACCAAAATACTTTAAATTTCGTTAGAGATTTAAGCCTATTTGTAAGTTCATTGAATGGCTGGACAGGTCTATACATTGGCGACATTTCTCAGGCCAGAGGAGGGCCATTTGAGACAGGCCATATATCCCATCAAATTGGCTTGGATGTTGATATCTGGATGCTACCAACTAAAAATTTAAATTTAAGTGTAAAAGCACGTGAAACTATATCTTCAATATCTATAAAAAGCCCTGATAACAAAACTGTTAACGAAAATTGGAGTACTCAACATATTAAAATATTAAAAAAAGCCGCCGAGAACCCTTTAGTAGACAGGATTTTTGTGACAGCAGTAGCTAAAATAAACATGTGTGAAAATGAAAAGGGGGATAAGAGTTGGTTAAAAAAAATTCGCCCTTGGTATGGCCATGATACTCACTTTCATGTCAGGCTTAAGTGCCCGGAAAATTCTATAGATTGTATAAAACAAATACCAACTGTTAATGAGTTAAGCGATGATCGTTATGGTTGTGACGAAACATTAAACTGGTGGGTCACTGAATTTCTTGAACCAAAGAAGCCACTTACTAAAAAAGAAAAAGAAGCTCTGAAATCAAAACGAACACCAAAAGATTATACGATGGCTGATCTACCGTTGAAGTGTGGTGTTGTAATCAACTCACCGTAAATAATTAAAGTTAGGTTTATTCAGCTATTCTTACACTCTGCTCCATTGTATGAGTGACAAGATTTAGATATATGCTAATCTATGATATTAAATTCAATTGGAGAAACTAAAATGCTCAACTCAAAACTGGAATCAGCAATTGAAAAAGCTTGGAATGATAGAGAAACTATCTCTCCTGAAACTAAGGGCGAAACTCGTTTGGCTATTGAACAAACCTTAGAAGCACTAGATTCTGGAACTCTCCGAGTAGCAGAACCGTTAAAATCTGGTGAGTGGCATGTGAACCAATGGGCAAAAAAAGCCGTCTTATTGGGTTTCCGTTTACAAGATATGGCGGAACAAAGTGGTGGGCCACAAGGCAGTAACTGGTGGGATAAAGTTGATAGTAAATTCAAAGGATGGGGTGAAGAACAATGGAAAGCTGCTAACTTTCGTGCAGTACCTAACTGTATAGTTCGTAAGTCTGCATATGTTGCAAGTGGTGTTGTTCTAATGCCATCTTTTGTTAACTTAGGAGCTTATATTGATACAGGCACTATGGTTGATACGTGGGCAACGGTAGGTTCCTGTGCACAAATTGGTAAGAACGTACATCTGTCAGGAGGTGTTGGAATTGGCGGGGTGCTTGAGCCTATGCAAGCAGGACCAACAATTATAGAAGATAATTGCTTTATTGGGGCTAGATCAGAAGTCGTTGAAGGCTGTATAATACGAGAAGGCTCTGTGTTGGGAATGGGTGTCTTTATTGGGCAGTCAACAAAGATATTAGACAGAGAAACTGGTAATATCACTTATGGCGAGGTTCCATCTGGTTCAGTTGTTGTATCAGGATCATTGCCTTCCAAAAATGGCGTTAACCTTTATTGTGCAGTTATTGTGAAAAAAGTTGACGCTCAGACTAGATCTAAAACGTCAATTAATGAATTATTAAGAGACTGATAGAAATAATGCTTAAATTTTGACTCCTTCAAATAAAAAAGAACAGCAAATTTTTACTCTTATTGTGGAAGTTGGAAGGAGTAGTAATGATGGCCTACCCCACAATTGCTCTGGAGCAGCATTAATTTGCTATAGTAGCGGCATAGATGAAGCAGAGGCAGTTAGAGAAACAATTAACATTTTAAAGTTGAATGAAATGTCCCCTTTAAGCATCACTGGATATGGCACCGTTGAAGAAAGAATTAAGGAAGGTCATGAGATAGAAGAACACGAATATGAGCTTATGAAGAAAGCTAAAAATGATAACTCAGTAGTAATAGCAGAAATTACTCCATTGTTTGAAAAATAATATGAGTACTACTGTGTTTTTAGATTTAGACGGCACCTTAACTGATCCAAAAATTGGAATAACTAAGTCAATACGTTATGCTATGGCTAAATTAGGCTCACCACTACCAAATAATTTTGACCTTGATTGGACAATTGGTCCATCACTTTGGTATAGTTTTAAAGAATTAGGTTTAGGGAATAGTGAGACTGACAAAGCTATAAATTATTATCGGGAAAGATACACCGAGATAGGACTTTTTGAAAATTATGTATACGAAGGAATTTATGAAGCCCTTCAAATGCTAAAGGAAAACAATATAATTATGCATCTTATGACCTCTAAACCACATATTTATGCAAGAAAAATAACAGCTAATTTTAACCTATCAAATTTTTTAACATATGAATTTGGGTCAGAATTAAGTGGTAAAAATACAAATAAGGCTGATCTGATCCGTGAAGCTCTAGATTACTTAAAATTAATACCACAGGAAGCAATAATGGTTGGAGACAGAAAATTTGATATTATTGGCGCAAAGGAAAATTCAATAAGAACTGTGGGTGTCCTTTGGGGATATGGATCTAAAGAGGAATTAGAGGCAGAACTGCCTGACATTTTAATAGAAACTCCTGAAAATTTGGCTAAAACAATATTAAAAATGGGTAATTAAAAAAACTATGATTATTCAAACCTCTAAAAGTAACGCCTTTAATTGAAAGTACAAGATGTTTAAAAGAATAGATCCATTAGATTTGACCGCTAAATTAATTAGATGCCAATCAGTAACCCCTACCGATGGAGGAGCGCTAAAATTATTAACTACTATTTTAGAAAAGGAGGGTTTTGATTGTAACTATATTAATAGAGGAGGCATTTTAAATTTAATTGCTATTTGGGGAAGAAATAATAATGGAAAAACTTTTGGATTTAACGGCCATACAGATGTCGTGCCCGTAGGTGAAACCTCTCTTTGGACTGTAAACCCCTTTGGTGGCGAAATCAAAAATGAAAAAATATGGGGGCGTGGAGCATGTGATATGAAATCTGCCGTAGCTGCATTTGTAGCAGCAGCAGTGGATTATGTTAGAGAAACTCCACCGAATGGATCAATTGTTATAGCAATTACAGGGGATGAAGAAGGAGATGCAATAGATGGAACTCAAGCTATACTCGATTGGATGGAAGTTAATAATGTCAAAGTAGATGCATTTTTGGTAGGTGAGCCCACAAGCGTCAATAAAACAGGGGACACTATGAAAATTGGTCGGCGAGGTTCCATGACTGTACACCTATCAGCAGCTGGCAAGCAGGGACATTCTGCTTACCCCCACCTTGCTAAAAATCCAATCCCTGGTTTAGCTAAATTGATTAATAAAATTAGCTCACATGAATTAGATCAGGGAAGTGAGTATTTTGATCCATCTAATTTATCCGTGACAACAATTGATACCGGCAATAAAGCAAATAATGTCATACCAGCAGAAACAAAAGCTACGATTAACATTCGTTTTAACGACTTGCATTCATCAAATAAATTAAAAAATTGGTTGTTGAGTGAGATGAATAGTATTGAAAATGAATTTAATATTAAGTTTTCGTCAATTTTTAAGGTATCAGGAGAAAGTTTTTTGACCTTACCTGGCAATTTTTCATCATTGGTCCAAAAATCAATAAAATCTACAACTGGCCTAACTCCTAAACTCTCTACTTCCGGTGGAACTTCAGATGCAAGGTTTATAAAAAATCATGCACCTGTCGTGGAGGTAGGCCTATTGGGAAAAACAATGCATCAAACAGATGAACACGTGGAGTTATCAGATATTATAAAACTAAAATCAATTTATTCATCGATATTAGAAAACTATTTTAAGTGAATAGCATTAAATATAAAGATAAATTATCTTCTTATAATGATGCCATGCGTCAAAGAAATGTTTGCCAAGCTGAAGTAATAGATTTTACAGAAGATAAAGATCTGGTATTAAAATTTGAAAATAACATATTAGACGGTGATCTAGAGCCAATCTATTTTTTAGGAAAGAATGATCCTTCTTTTAAAATTGGTGAAAAATTATTAATCGAAATCATATTTAATCCAGATGACAGTACATTAACAAAAATCAATTTTATTAATAAAATCGATAAAAATAGTACAAATCATATTGGAATCTTTAAAAAATCTCGAAAAGGCGGAATCGTTTACTCCATTCAAAAAGGTTCCAGAAAAAAATGGCATATTGATCCAAAATTCGAAAATAGCGCAATTGAAGATGATATTGTAGAGATTGAAGGCCAATCCGCAGGATCGCTTAAAGGAAAAAAATATCTCAAAATACGAAATATTTTTGGTAATTTAAATGAAAATAAATCACTAAGCTTGTTAGCAATAAAAGAGCACGATATACCTTATCAGTTTTCAGACGAAATCATTAATGAGGCTTCAAAATGTAAAGAATTTAAACAAAATAGACAAAATCTAAAAGATATATTCTTTATCACAATCGATCCTGATAATGCCCGTGATCATGATGACGCAGTTTATGCAATTAAGGACACCCATAAAGATAATCCTGATGGTTATATAATATGGGTAGCAATTGCTGACGTAGCCCAATATGTGCAGATGGGAAGTCAAATAGATATTGAAGCTAGACTTCGGGGAAACTCTACATATTTTGTTGATCGGGTCATCCCAATGTTACCAGAAAATTTATCAAATAATTTATGCTCTTTAAAAGAAAATACGGAACGCCCATGTATTGCAGTTAAGATAAGAATTAATGGAAATGGAGAAAAACTGGACCATTATTTTTGTCGGGGAATAATGGTTTCAAAGGCCTCACTTAGCTACGAAGAGGTTCAAAACGTTTATGAAGGGAAAACAAATTTCGAAACAAAACCACTATATAAGCCAGTCTTAGAAGCACTATTTTTGGCATTTGAAGCTTTATTAGAGGCAAAAAGAAAACGACAACCGTTAGCATTAGACCTACCAGAACGAGAGATACTATTATCTGAGCAAGGTGAAGTACAGTCGATAAACTTAAAAAAGCAAGTTTCAGCAAATAAATTAATAGAAGAATTCATGGTTTTGGCAAATGTTTGTGCAGCTGAAACATTGAGTAAAAAAAACATCCCAACAATTTATCGAATACATGAAGAACCAACTTTAGAAAGAATTAACTCTCTTAATGAAACAATTAGATCAATCGGTATAAACCTGAAAAAATTAAATTCATTAAAAACTGCTGATCTTAATCGACTTCTTGCTTTAGCATCAAAAACTGACCACTCCAGCACGATCAACTTTTCTGTATTGCGAACCATGACACAAGCATATTATTCAAGCAAATTGTCCTCTCATTTTGGGTTGAATTTACAGAAATATACTCATTTCACGAGTCCAATTAGAAGATATGCTGATCTAGTGGTTCATAGGGCTTTAATAGCTATTCACGAATGGGATACGTTTTTAATGCCTGAGGAAGATATATATGATTTGAAAACTATTTCTAAACATGTCAGCTTGACAGAACGCCGCTCAATGAGCGCAGAAAGGGATACCATCGATCGATATTTAGCCCGATACCTTAAAAATAAGATTGGTGGAGAATTTTATTGCTTAATCTCTGGGGTCACCCAATTTGGAATTTTTATTCAATTAGATGAAATAGGCGCAGACGGACTAATACCATTATCTAATTTGGGTAGTGAATATTACAAATACGATGAAAATGAAAATAGCTTGACTGGACAGGCTTCCAAAACAAAAATAACCGTTGGTATGAGAGCTCAAGTGGCACTTTTAGAAGCTGACGAAACATCTGGCAGTTTAAAATTTAAACTTTTAGAATTAGATGGACAATTACTAGATAATTTAGTTTCACGTAAAAAATTAAAAGGCCGGAAGTATAAACTGCGGAGAAAAAAGAGAAAAAATAAAACTATTTTTAAGTAGTATTTCTAGCTTGCGGCCCTTGCCTGCCTCTTTCTCTCATGTGGATTAAGAAATTTCTTTCTAAGTCTTATATTATTTGGTGTAACCTCCACTAACTCATCATTATCTATATATGCTATTGCTTCTTCTAACGAGTGAATAACTGGAGTGGTCAATCTAACTGCTTCATCTGTACCACTTGCTCGTACATTAGTTAGTTTTTTTCCTTTCAGCGGATTAACCTCTAAATCATTTTCTCGACTATGTTCACCAATTATCATACCTTCATAAACATCCTCTTGTGCCCCAATAAACATTTTTCCCCGCTCTTCCAAATTGAAAAGTGCGTAAGCTACTGATACCCCATTCTCCATCGAGATTAACACACCTGAGCGTCTTCCAGGAATATTTCCTTTATATGGCGACCATTCATAAAATACTCTATTTAGTACCCCAGTACCCCTAGTATCAGTGAGAAATTCTCCTTGGTATCCTATTAATCCCCTTGATGGAACTCTGACAATAATTCTAGTCTTTCCTGCTCCTGCAGGTTTCATTTCAGACAACTCACCTTTTCGCGGTCCAGTAATTTTTTCAATCACTACTCCTGTGTATTCATCATCGACATCTATAGTAACTTCTTCTATTGGCTCATTTTGCTGTCCATCGATATTTTGAAACAGTACTTGTGGTCTTGATATAGAAAGCTCAAAACCTTCTCTACGCATATTCTCTATCAAAACACCCATTTGCAATTCACCACGGCCAGCAACTTCAAACGCATCTCCACTTGGAGTATCTGTAACTTTAATTGCTACGTTTGTCTCTGCTTCTCTAAATAATCGATCTCTTATAATTCTTGATTGGACTTTTTTACCATCTCTTCCCGCCATTGGACTATCATTTATTCCAAATGTAACTGAAATAGTTGGCGGGTCGATAGGTTGTGCAGGTATTGCAGTTGTAATCTCTGCATCACACAAAGTATCAGAAACAGTAGCTTTAGACATTCCCGCAAGAGTAACAATATCACCCGCCTCTGCTAATGGAATTTCTTGTTGTGCTAATCCTCTGAATGCTAAGATCTTTGAGACTCTAAAACTTTCTACTTTTTCACCATCACGAGAAATTGCTTTAATCATTTCACCTGATTTCAAACTACCAGACTCAACCCTACCAGTCAAAATACGCCCTATGAACTGATCAGATCCAAGAGTTACTGCTAACATTGAAAATGGTTTATCACGTGCTTCAATTTGCTTAGGTGGTGGTACATGGGAAATAATAAGCTCGAATAGATCTGACAAATCCTTTCTTGGACCATCTAATTCCTTATCTGCCCAACCCGATCTTCCTGAGGCATACATGAAAGGAAAATCTAATTGTTTATCACTTGCATCCAAATTTGCAAAAAGATCAAAGCAATCATTTAATGCGCGATCAGGCTCCGCGTCAGACTTATCTACTTTATTCACAACCACAATAGGACAAAGCCCCATCCCTAAAGCTTTTGAGGTTACAAATTTAGTTTGAGGCATTGGACCTTCTGCAGCATCGACTAACAAAACTACGCCATCAACCATAGATAAAATCCGTTCCACTTCACCACCAAAATCTGCATGACCTGGAGTGTCGACAATATTAAGTCTAACCCCTTGCCATTCGACACTAGTTGCTTTTGCAAGAATAGTTATTCCACGCTCTCGCTCCAAATCATTGGAATCCATAGCTCTCTCAATTACAGATTGATTTTCTCTAAATGCGCCTGACTGCTTTAAAAGTTCGTCTACTAAAGTTGTTTTTCCATGATCAACATGCGCGATTATTGCTATATTACGTAGCTCCATTAAATATAACCTTTATTAGAAGTTTTGGGCGCACTATAACAAGCAATGAAAAAAAGCCAGAACTAAATTTCCTAATATTAATAATTATTTAAAAATTTGTTTGCTTCTTTGATTGCATTACTCTTGTAAATCGCTACTTTAGGGTCATTTTTTGAGGCTCTAGGTATAATCCAAGCAGAAGTTGCTAAAACTCGAAGCATTGCAAAAACTGGGAACAACTTTATATCCACATTTTGTAGTGGTCTTACTGTATTATAGCCTTCTAATAATTGATCACATCGCTTTTGGTAACCCACTTGACCCAAGCTTTGTATAGTTGAAGTAGCCAAATCATAAATTGGAAAACCGTAACCACAATCATCAAAGTCAATTATAGAAAGCCCCTTTTTAGTCTTAAAAACGTTTTCACCAATGATGTCCGCATGAATTAACAAAATTTCTCCACCTTGATTCAAATAATGAGCTAATATTTCACTTGCTTTTTTCCTTACTAGAAAAAGTGTTTTCTTTTCACTGTTATCTAGATGCTCACCCTCCCAAAATTTTCCCCAATGAGGATCATTCCCCAAGAGACCATCTATGTCCCATTTCGGTCGAGAAAACCAATCAGGAAAAGATAATTTTCTGGTAATATCGTGAAGTTTTCCAATCAAACTTCCTAGTTCATAGTCAATCTCGAGACCTGCTATCAATCCAGGACCTTCTTCTTTTCCAATCGGTTTGCCATCAATCCATTGAATAAAAGTGGCCGTTAATTCTGAGGATAATTCAAAGACATAATCACCATCTTCATTCGAAATTGGTATAGGGACAGGAAAGCCTTCTTTAGCCAATGATTTTACCCACCATATCTCAGATTTAATTTCTTTAATACTTTTATATCCTGGCCGATGTAATCTAAGAGCTCCTCTTTTATTCCCTTTCACTGTCACATCAAACACAGCATTTTCACGGTTTTTGATTAACTTAGGCGTATCAATACAACCTCCCCAAAATGAACATGCTTTTTCTGCGTAACGCTGTATACTAGTTTTCACACTCATTTTCTTTCATTACATCTCTCAGGTTTTCTATGAGGTAATCAACATTATTTTTTGAAAAAACCATAGGTGGCCTAATTTTTAACGTGTTGCGATTTTTACCAAGTACACTCAGAAGTATCTTTTTTTCTCTCATTTTTTCTACTAATTTTAACGCAAATTTACTTAATGGTTTGTTATCGTCTCCACGCATTTCTGCTCCAAAAAACAATCCAGATCCTCTAACTTGTTTAATTTGAGGAAATTCTTTTTTTAACTCCTCTAATCCTTCTCTAGCATACTTTCCTACTAACAAAGCATTTCTAATCAAGTCTTCGTTCTCAATTACGTCTAAGGTTGCAGAAGCTGCAGCACATGAAACAGGATTTCCTCCGAAAGTATTAAAATAAGAATAATTTTGCCTAAACAACTCCATTATTTCGGAAGATGTTGCTACACAGGCTACAGGATGCCCATTAGCCATAGGCTTACCCATCGTAACAATCTCTGGTTCAAGACCAACTTTTTGATATCCCCACCAGTTTGTCCCAACTCGTCCAAATCCTGGCTGTACTTCATCTGAAATAACGACACCACCAGCATCTCGAATACACTCTATTGTAGCATCAAGAAAACCATTCTCCAAATTTGGAAATCCCTCATTAAAGAAAACTGAACAAATTAGTAAAGCAGACACGCCATGTCCAGCTTCTTGCAATGAGTTTATTGCAGCACAAACATTATTTTTAAAATACTCTGACTCACTGAGGTCCGTTTCAGTGCTCTCCCTAAAATTGTCAGGAGCCCTTACATAACGAATATGATTCCCTACTGACTGAATATTTCGATCATAACCTAATTGACTTACTGCACTAGTATTGCCGTGATATGTTGCGTCCGTTACGATAACACCACGATTACCTGTTTTTACTTCGGCCATTCTTAATGCAATATCATTGGCTTCACTTCCAGAACAAACCATAATTGCTGAACCAATTGCCTTGTGATGTTTTGCCAAAAGACGATCTAAATAATCAAGTATGCCTTCGTGAAGATATCTGGTATGTGTATTTAGTTTTTTTGCTTGATCAGCGATTGCTTTGACGACTTCTGGATGGCAGTGTCCCACATGAGGAACGTTATTATAACAATCTAAGTACTTCTCACCATTTGCATCCCACAACCAAACACCATTGCCTCGCACAATATGAACAGGATTTTTATAAAAAGTAGAAAAGTTTGGACCCAATAGTTTTCTACGCCTTTCGATCAATTTTTCTTTCATAAAAACTCCTAGAGACCTTTCATACGGTTATGACTTTAATCTTATAGATAATGCTAAACATTTTGACTTAAACTACTAATGTCAACAAAAAATAATTTTAAATTTTAATAATTATCTGTAGTGTTTTTTCTCAAGGTTTTGATTTTACCTCTCCACGCTTTATTATCTAATCGCTTCTTCGTTACTGAATTTGGCGGTTTGGTTTCGATCCGTGGTTTAACCGTTTTTAAAGCATTTCTAATTAAATTCACAAGTCTTGAGCGTGCAGCTTCACGATTTCTAATTTGACTTCTGTGCTTATCAACATTGATTACAATTTGACCTTTTTTATTGTACTGTTGGCCCGCAATAAATTTCAAACGTCTTTTAACTCTTTCATTTAAAGATGGTGAATTAAGCACGTCAAATTTTAGTGTCACTGCTGTTTCAACTTTATTCACATTCTGACCACCTGGTCCTGATGCACGAGAAAATGTTTCAAGAATCTCTTTATCATCAATGCAAATTTTATCTGTTACTCTAATCATACATCAACTCTTGCATAAAAAAGGGGCCAAACAAAGTGGCCCCTTAAAATTTTTTTAAGAGTTGGGATGTGGGTCAAAATAGACCTTGCCCTATAATATCTAGATAGCAATCTCCATTATATTAATCACCCTATTCTCCAATACCTCTTTAGACACTGGACCACCTCCTTTCGTTTGTTTCAGTTAAAATTAAAATGACATAGATCCATAATTTGTCAAAACATTTTTTCAGTTTACTATCGAAATTTTAACAGCAGAAGTCTGAACGGAATTAAACATATTATAGCAATAATCAGTTTAACCAAATAATCTGCAATTGCGAGAGAAACCCACAATGACGAAACGCTTCCAATGCCTAAAATGGGAACCAATTGATTCATAAATTCAGTATTATGATCTGCGCTCAAAAAATATGTTACAGATATTGAAAACGCCATTGAGAAAAAAACTAACGTGTCTAAAGCGCCACCAATTATTGATGAGAATAAAGGCGCTGTCCACCAGGAGTAGTCTTTTAATTTGGTAAAAATAAAAATATCCAATAACTGGGCTAAGAGAAATGCAGATCCAGACGCCAAAGCTATTCTGGTTGTTACTGCCGGGACATAGAAATCTTTTTCTAATTCTAGAGTTATCTGGGTGCCAATAACTGAACAAATTATACCAGTTACAAAACCAAAGAAAACAACTCTTCGTGCCACACTTGGGCCATACAATCTATTCATTAAATCAGTAATTAAAAAAGCAATAGGGTAAGTAAAAGCACCATAAGTTAGCCAGTCACCGTACAAGAATTGCACTAAGATATTTGAACTTACAACCACAATAGCCATAGCAAAAATACCAAGATAATATGTTTTAGGCATAATTTCTCCGTTTTGAAAAGGTTTCGGACACTTTATAAATTTATCAGACTCGATCGTACTATATGCAATTTTTGGTATTTACAATCTGCTTTCTAAAATAGTTATTATTGTAAAAATTAAACTAATCAACTGGATGAGAGATTTATGGTAGTATAAGTCTAATGTAACTTGCTGATCAGCTTGAGACAGTTTACTTGATGCACATGAACAACATAAAAGTTTCTACATTTTACAATTTTACCGCTTTTGATAACCTCAAAGAAATAAGAGAGCCCTTGTTAATTTTTTGTAAAAAAAATAAAATTAAAGGTTCCATATTGATTGCTTTCGAAGGGATTAATGGAACAATTGCCGGAAACCCTCATGAGATAGAAATAGTTTTAAAATACATCAAATCTTTGCCTGGGTGTAATTCAATCAAAAGTAAAAACAGCTACACCTCAACAATGCCTTTTAATAGAATGAAAGTCCGCATTAAAAAAGAAATTGTTAAGATGGGGCAACCCAATATTGACCCTCGTAAAGCAGTTGGAAAATACATTACTGCTGAAAATTGGAATGAATTAATGGAGAATGATGATATTGTGATCATCGATACAAGAAACGAATATGAAGTAGAGATAGGAACATTTGAGGGTTCAATAAACCCTAAAACAGAAAGCTTTAGTGAATTTCCCAAATGGTGGGAAGACAATAAAAGTAAATATTTAAATAAAAAGATAGCAATGTTTTGTACCGGTGGTATTAGATGCGAAAAATCTTCTAATTACCTTCTAAATAATGGGGTTCAGGATGTTTATCACCTTGAAGGTGGTATCTTGAAATATCTAGAAAATATCGAAGAAAAAAACAGCAAATGGCAAGGAGAGTGCTATGTGTTTGACCATCGGGTTTCAGTAGTACACGGATTGAACAATGGTTCGTATGATTGTTGTTTTGCATGTGGTCGTCCAATATCTGAAAATGACAAAAAACAATCAAGTTATGAATATGGTGTAAGTTGCAAAAAGTGTATCAATGAATTTTCAGAGAAAAGAAAAACTCAATTCAGAGAACGTCAAAAACAAATACAGCTCGCTGAAAAAAAGGGGGAAAGGCATTTAGGATAATTCTTATATTACCATATCTGATCAAATTTTCTTATTTTACTGATTTTAGACTTACCTAAAAATTTTAATCGCTTTTCTATACTTTCTGATAAAGCCATTATTAAATTTAATCCTATTTTTAATTCACAATTACTAAAATAAGTCATGGCTTTTTCAGCTAAATCAAATTGTTTATGCTCAATTAAGATATTAACTATTTTTAATAATTTTTCAGTCGATTCAAA